>Ga0206681_10000035_pt1 | contig 86652 bp, 98 predicted proteins | sample M150012015metaG_FD_161048 | JGI IMG/M metagenome (GOLD analysis project Ga0206681, IMG submission 161048) | Ammonia-oxidizing marine archaeal communities from Monterey Bay, California, United States - M1 500m 12015 | ecosystem: Environmental > Aquatic > Marine > Intertidal zone | place: USA... | reverse complement strand
CCTACCGTCATCAGACGCAGCATCAGACCATCATTCCCCCATTCCCGTTTTGAAGGACTACCGTAGTTGCATCATCGTTTACGCGCCGCTGGCCACCACTGAGGAGACCCCCACCAGATGATTGTTTTTACCTATTCTGGGCAAGGATCCCAAAAGCCCGCCATGGGCGCCCCGTGGGTAGATCACCCTTCTTGGGAGTTGGTTGAAGAAGCGGCCAGCATCGCCCAACGAGACGTTGCTCACCTTTTGCTCCACGCCTCGGCAGAAGAGTTACAAGAAACACATAATGCCCAACTGGCCACCTACCTCATGTCCATGATGGTCCTCGATGCCGTAGAGCGGGTAGGCGTTGATGCCGCCGGCCACGCCGGGCACAGTTTGGGAGAATTCAGCGCCCTTACGGCGAGCGGCGCTTTGGACTTCGCCGATGGAGTGCGTTTAGTAATCGAGCGCGGCGAAGCCATGCGGCAAGCCATCGAAGACCAAGAGGGCTCTATGGCCGTGGTTCTTGGCCTCAAAGATGCCCCCGTTGAAGAAGCCTGTGCGGCAGTCGACGAACCAGTTTGGGTAGCCAACTACAACGCCCCCGGCCAAGTAGTTATCGCCGGCAGCCCATCCGGGGTGGCGGCCGCCGGGCAAGAAGCAAAAGATCGTGGAGCAAAACGGATTACCCCGCTTGCCGTGGCCGGAGCGTTTCATACCCCGCTCATGGATGGCGCTCGCCAGCGTCTTTCTGCTGCTATTGACAACACCGAGATTCGCCCACCGGAAGGAACAGTGGTGGCCAATGTGGACGCCACCGTCCATCAAAGCCCCGAAACTTGGCGGGTCTTAATGAACGCTCAACTCTGTAGCCCGGTGCGTTGGCATCAAAGTTTGGCCACCTTAGAGAGCGCCGGGTTCACCACCTTTATCGAACTAGGCCCGGGGACCGTGCTTACCGGCCTAGTAAAACGCACCATCAAAGAAGCCACCCGTCATTCGGTAAACACTCCCGACCATCTCGACTTGCTGCTCGAAGCCTTGGCGGGGCCCCAGGCTTCAAGCAGCGAGCAAGAAGGCGAACATCTCTACGCCACCGAACGATTGGTGGTCAGCCCCGCCGCCGGGGTCTTTACTCCAGTTTCTGGGCGAGAGCTTGGATCACCAGTCCAAGCCGGTGACCTTTTGGGACACGTCGGGCAAGAAGAAGTGCGTTCTTCGTTCGCCGGAAAGCTACAAGGCTGGTTGGCCGTCGATACCGAACGTGTCTCAGCTAGTCAACCCATCGCTTGGCTCATTGTTGAGCAATGAGCATTACCGAGGAGAACTCCATGAATCAAGACTCAACCCCCGCTGAAGGTTCACGCGTCGTTTTGGTGACCGGCGGCAACCGAGGCATCGGCCTGGCCTGTGCTCAAGCTTTTGCCGCCCAAGGGCACCAGGTGGCCGTGACCTGTCGAGGTGAAGCCCCGCCAGAGGTTACCGACGCCGGTTTGCTCGCCGTAAGTTGCGACATCACCGACACCGAACAGATCGACGCCGCTTTTGCGGAAATTGAAGAAAAACTCGGCCCGGTAGAAATTTTGGTGGCCAACGCGGGTATCACCCGAGACGGTCTGGTGTTGCGCATGTCCGACGACGATTTTTCTTCAGTTATTGACACCAACCTGACCGGCAACTTTAAGGTGGCTCGCCGTGCCGTTAAAGGCATGATGAAAAAACGCTGGGGCCGTATTGTTTTTGTTTCTTCTATCGCCGGCCGCATCGGACAAACGGGGCAAGCCAACTATGCAGCATCAAAAGCAGGGTTAGTGGGTTTAGGGCGTTCTCTGGCCAAAGAGTTTGCGAGCCGCAACATCACCGTCAACGTGGTGGCTCCGGGGCCTATTTTGACCGACATGCTGTCGGCCCTGCCCGAGGAGCAACAAGATGCTTACGCCGAAGCGGTGCCTTTGAAACGCCTCGGCCTACCTCAAGAGGTGGCTGATGTGGTGGCTTTTTTGGCCTCCGATGCTGCCGGCTACGTCACCGGAGCCGTTTTACCGGTTGATGGCGGGTTGTTCATGGGTTAGGTCTGTGCCTGGTGACCATTTTTTGGAACAAAAAAAGGTTTAAGCACCGAATTGCCCCACTACAGTACTGACCGTTCCCTAACATTATTGAACTGGAGAAACCGGTGAGCGAAGAAAACTTTGAACGATTTACTAAATGTGCCGTGGAGGTCCTTGCCGTGGATGCCGCACAAATCACTAAGGAAGCCAGCTTCGCTGACGACCTAGACGCCGACAGCTTGGACTTAGTCGAGTTGGTCATGGCTTTGGAAGAAGAATTTGACGTAACCGTCGAAGAGGACGAATTAGAAGGCATTGCCACCATTGGCGGCGCCTTCGACCTCATTACCGGCAAGCTCTAATGACCCGGAGGCGAGTGGCCGTTACCGGCCTCGGCGTTATCGCCTCTTGTGGTACCGGCGTTGATGCTTTCTGGGATGGCCTTTGTGGGCCCGCCCCCGAAGGAGAACGCCGCATTGAAGACTTTGACCCCGCCCCGTATTTTGCGAACCCAAAAGACATAAGGCGCAGTGACCGCAGCACCCAATTAGCTCTGGCTACCGCACAAATGGCTTTGGAACAGGCCGGCGATTTAACCGCCGAAGCCGCTCGTAAAGGGGTCATTGTAGCCACCGGCATTGGGGGGATCGCCACCCTCGAAACACAGATTAAAGTCCTGCTCGAAAAGGGCGAACGAAGGGTCTCTCCATTTTTGGTGCCCATGATGATGGCCAATGCTGCCACCGCCGCGGTTTCTATGCGCCACGGTTTTTGTGGCCCCGCCGAAAACGTATGCACGGCTTGCGCTGCAGGCACTCACGCCATTGCCAACGCTGCACGTTTAATTGCCGGAGGCCGCTGCGACGTGGTTTTGGCCGGTGGAACCGAAGCGGCCTTTACCCCGACCGCCGTTGCCGGATTTACCAACATGACCGCTATTTCGAGTTCCGGCATCTCTCGGCCTTTTGATGCCGAACGAGACGGCTTCATGATGGGTGAAGGTGCCGGCATGCTGGTTCTTGAAGACTGGGACACCGCTCAAGAACGAGGCGCCACCATTTTGGCCGAAATACTCGGCGGAGCGAGCACTGCCGATGCCCACCACATCACCGCACCTTCTCCCGGCGGGGTCGGAGCCATTAGTTGCATGGAACTCGCCCTAGAAGAAGCAGGCCTTACCGCTGATCAGATCGGCCACGTAAACGCTCACGGCACCTCAACTCCTCTCAACGATATGGCCGAAGCAGCCGCCATGGCCCAGGTGTTTGGCGACGGCAACCCGTTGGTTACTTCCACCAAAGGCATCACCGGTCACGCTTTGGGCGCCGCCGGAGCCATCGAAGCCGTAGCCGTAGTTTTGGCTATGCAAAAAGCATTGATTCCGCCCACTGCGGGCTACGCCACCCCAGACCCAGACATGGCCGCCATCAACTTGGTGACCGGCGCTCCCGTTTCGTGGGAGCCTGCGCCGGCCATGTCTAACTCGTTTGGCTTTGGCGGCCACAACGGGTCACTGGTTATTGGCCCCGCTTAAGCTGAATCTTCGCCCGTTGCTACTGGGGCAAAAACAAACAACAGGTCGCATTGGCAGGCTTTTTCCCCGTTGACGGTTGCTGTGCCGCTGCCCCGCCCGGCCCGTGCCGATACTCGATCGAGGGTCACTGCGAGTTCTAAACGATCTCCGGGGAGCACCTGGCGGCGAAAACGAACCTTGTCAATGCCGCCAAAGAGCGCCAACTTTCCTGCGAAATCTGGATTACTCAACAACGCATAGGCCCCGAGTTGAGCAATGGACTCGCACTGTAAGACACCAGGCAAGGTAGGGAGGCTAGGGAAATGCCCGGCAAAGAAATCTTCATGGCCAGTGAGTTGCCAAAACCCGGTAGCAGAAACCCCGGCTTCCAGCGCCGTGACCTCGGTTAAAAACAGGAACGGATCACGGTGAGGAATAACTTCTTGGGGAAGCGGAAAGGTACTCATTAGCCAACGACCTTAAACAGACGGTTTACCAGACGACTCATCGGAAAGTAAAAACACTTCGGCGAACGTTGGGGCGACGCTTCCACGTCACCCCAACCCACGCCAGTTCAGTTAACCGAAGTCAACTGCGATTCTGAATTAGGCGCCTTTGCCGGCTGCCTTCAACTTTGAACCAGCTTTTACCTTCACAGCCTTGCTGGCTGGAATGTGCATTGCTGCTCCGGTTGCTGGGTTACGACCTTCACGAGCGGCCCGATCGACCTGCTCAAAGGAAATCCACCCAGGGATGCTTACTTTGCCACCACCGCGTACGGTGCCAGCGATAGCGCCAAACATGGCATCAATGCAGGCACCAGCATCCTTTTGGGACACTCCGGTTTCTGCGGCCATAGTTGCAATTAGCTCACTTTTATTCATGGACCACTCCTTACTGTTAGCGAGAAAGACACTTCCTCTCTCGGGTCAAATGACACGCGACACCTTTTCTAGGCCCATGTCAAGCATTTAAGCCCTTTTTGGGAATATTTTTTTAAAGCACCATATGGGTAAAACCGCCCTCTACGGGCAAAGAGCCTGCCCTACACGCAAATTACAAAGCCTTATTCAGCGCTCTCATCGTTGATGAGATGACGGCCGGAATTGTCGAAGTACGCCATAACGACCTCTTGGGCTTCGGGTTCTAAACCTCCACTTTGGACGGCGGCCGTCATGTGGACCATCCAAGCCATACGCTCTCGCTCCCCCACGACAAAACCTGCATGCCGCATACGTAAACGTGGGTGCCCGCGTTGTTCGTCGTAAGCGTGTGAGCCGCCCCAATATTGCTGCAAAAACATAGCCAACCATTTTCGCGAGTCAGTGAGGTCCTCGGGGTAAAGCGGTCGCAACACCGGGTCTTGTTCCACCCCGTCGTAAAAGCGATTCACTAAGTCCACGAACCACTGGTCTCCGCCTACTACTTCGTGCAGGCTGCCTGAAGCACTGCCCTCTGGTTGGCTAAGCGCACGACGCATCAAGGGCCTCCCGGAAGTCCTTAACCAACGCGGCAACGCCCTGAGGGCCCTCAGGGGACAGCATGCGGGCTACCACTGCGGTACCTACCACCACGCCGTCTCCGGCCGCTGCGGCTTCTACCGCTTGTTCTGGGGTACCGATGCCTACCCCGATGAGTACTGGAAGGTCAGTCAGGTTCTTTAACCGTCGAGCGATCTCGGTGGCGCTAGAGGCCAGTTCGCTGCGCACCCCAGTTACTCCCAACAAACCCACTCCATAAATAAAGCCCCGTGACCGTTCGCTTACCGCCGTCAAGCGTGCATCGTCGCCGGTGGGGGCAGCCAAAAGAATAGTTTCTACTCCGGCGGCATCGGCGACGGCCGCCCAGTCGGCTGTTTCTTCTAGAGGCATATCGGGGAGGATGCACCCGGCTACGCCCGCCTTGGCCAAACTTTGCGCAAAACGTTCCAAACCCATGTGGGCGGCGATGTTGTAGTAGGTCATTACCACCAACGGCACCTCCACCTCGAGGCGCTGCAAGCGACTCAAAATATTTGCCGGGGTCGCCCCACCTTTGAGTGCTTTCTCGTTGGCCTCTTGGATAACCGGCCCATCCATTACCGGGTCAGAAAAGGGGATGCCGATTTCTATAACATCAGCACCGGCCGCCGCTACCGCCAATACCGTGGTTTCGAAATCGTCGTTCAAGGCACCGGTCACATAAATAACCAGAGACTTTCCCCCCGCTTCCCGGCGAGCCCGCAGCGCTTCTTCTACTGTTCCGCTCATGCTCGGCCTTCTTTTTCGAGGAGTTGCAGTATCTGGTCGACGTCTTTATCGCCCCGCCCAGACAAGTTGATCAGCACGGTTTTTCCGGCCAGCGAGGCCCGCTCACGAGACACCCAAGCCAACGCATGCGCTGGTTCAAGGGCGGGAATGATCCCCTCTAAACGGCTGAGCAACTGAAAGGCCTCCACGACCTCTGCGTCGTTCACCGATTCGTAGCGGGCACGCCCCGAAGCAGCCAAGAAACTATGTTCGGGTCCTACCCCGGGGTAATCCAGCCCGGCACTTATGGATTCTGCTTCCAAGACCTGGCCAAATTCGTCTTGCATCAAAAACGACCGTGAACCATGAACCACACCAGGCACGCCGCGGCCCACCGCCGCTCCGCCTGCTGGTTCAACGCCCACCAATTCGGCGGGAGAATCAGCAAAACCGGAGAAAATCCCTATGGCGTTTGAACCGCCACCGACACAAGCCACCACCACATCGGGTGTGGTGCCCAGTCGTTCCTCGCACTGGCTGCGGGCTTCGCTACCCAAAACCTCGTGAAAGGTCCGCACCATCCAGGGGTACGGGTGAGGCCCCATCACCGAACCCAAGCAGTAATGCGACTCTTCAACAGTGGCCACCCAGTCACGCATGGCCTCGTTAATAGCGTCTTTCAGCGTGCGGCTTCCAGACAAGGCGGTACGCACTTCAGCCCCCAGCAAGCGCATACGAAATACATTGAGTTTTTGGCGCTCCACATCAACCTCGCCCATATAGACGCAGCATTCCATCCCGAGTAACGCCGCTGCAGTGGCCGTAGCCACCCCATGTTGACCGGCTCCTGTTTCGGCCACCAACCGAGTTTTGCCCATGCGTTGAGCCAGCAAAGCTTGACCCAAAACATTATTTATTTTGTGCGATCCAGTGTGGTTGAGGTCTTCGCGTTTTAGCAGCACCCGGCAACCCAGCAACTCCGACAAATTCGGGCAGTCGGTGAGCGGCGATGGTCGCCCGGCGTAGTCGGCCAGCAAATCGTCGAGTTCTTTACGAAAAGACGGGTCGGCCCAGGATTCGTTGAAGGCTTCTTCTAACTCCAAGCAAGCAGGCATCAAGGTTTCGGGCACAAAACGGCCGCCGAAATCGCCAAAACGGCCGGAGCCGTCGGGGGCTTTTAGGGCCTCGTTTTCGTTTAGTTCCATGTTCCTTCTTCCCAATCAAACGGGCGCTTTTGCGCTCCTTGGTAACCTGCTGGTTCGGCGGACTGCGCTGCAGTAATGAAGGCGCGAAGTTTACGAGGGTCTTTGCGCCCCGATTCGGCTTCGACCCCACTGGCCACATCTACTCCCCAGGGGTTCACTTTGGCAATAGCCGTGGCCACATTTTCTGGCGTTAACCCGCCGGCCAGCAATAGGCGTTGATTGCTGGGCGCACCTTCGGCCAGCGACCAGTCAAAAACCTCACCCGACCCGGGGGTGGGCGAGTCCAGCAGCAAAATGTCGGCTCCAAATTGGTCAAAATTTGTGAGGTCCGGCGAACCGGCGGCCAAAGCACGAATAGTTACCGGCACTCTTTCTGCTATCCAACGGCAAGTTTCTGGGCTTTCATGCCCATGTAGTTGCACGGCTCGCAACCCGACTTGGTTAACGGTCTCCAGAACTTTTTCTTTGGTGGCGTCACGAAATACTCCCACCGTCATGATGTCCGCTGGCAGTTGGCGCACCATGTCTCGAGCGGCCAGCGGTGCCACCTGACGCACTGACGGAGCGAAAATGAAGCCCACTGCATCGGCGCCCAGAGCGGTAGCCAGCAAGGCATCTTCCTCTCGGGTGATTCCGCAAATCTTAATGAACATAGTCCGAACCTACTGTGTCTCGAGGCGGCTGTTGGTGTTCGCCGGAGAGCACCGGAGGTCGGCCACGCTCTGAGCAGGGTCTTCCGCCGTGACCAGCCACTCCCCAACCAAAAGCGCATCAAAACCGGCTTGCGCTAAAGCTGGGCCATCGGCTGGGCTGGCGATCCCTGACTCCGCTACCCGGAGCACTTCGGTAGGTAACGCTCGAGCCACCCGTAGCGCTCGCTCGGTGTCCACGGCAAAAGTGTGCAGGTCACGCTGATTTACTCCAATCAAAGAAGCCCCAACATTGAGGGCCCGCTCTGCTTCAGCTTCATCGTGGATTTCTAACAAAACATCCAAAGTGAGTTCTTGGGCCAAAGCAGAGAAATCTTTCAACTGGTAGTCATCGAGGGCTGCGGCAATGAGCAGCACCGCATCAGCACCCATAAGGCGGGCATCGCAAATGTTGCGCAAATCGACGGTAAAATCTTTACGTAAAACGGGCAAAGAACAGGCGCTGCGAGCCTCTTGTAAGTCTTGAGGGGAACCGGCAAAATGGGGCTGGTCGGTAAGCACCGAGAGGCAGGCCGCTCCTCCCAGTTCATATTTTTGAGCTATCTCTGCTGGGGCAAGGTGCATGGCCAAATCGCCTTTAGAGGGAGATCGACGCTTGAACTCGGCAATTACTGCTAACTCTTCTGGGGGGCGACTTTTAATGTGCCCTGCGAACCCTCGAGTAGGAGCCGTTTCTGCCGCATGATCAATCAGTGCGTCCACGCTACGGAGGTCGTTCGCTGCTTGCTCTCGGTGATAATCGAGGATGCCGTCCAAGTAAGTGCCCATGGGATGAGGCTACCCAACACACCGCCGGGCCCTGCATCATTTTTCTTCGGAGAAGACTCTTAACACGCTCCTCACATGATGATGGCATGATGGTGACCTATGAGCGAGCGTTCAATCATTGTATTAGTTGAAGACGACCCCAACATTGCCGACCTAGTAGATCTCTATTTAACCAACGAGGGACACCGCGTTTATCAGGCCACTGCGGGGGCACGAGCTCTGGAAGTTTGCTCCTTGCGTAAACCAAACTTAGTTATTTTGGATATCGGCCTCGCCGGCGAAATGGACGGCTTTGACGTTTGCCGATCGTTGCGAACAGACTCCAACGTTCCCATCATCATGTTGACCGCCCGAGATGACGAAATTGACCGGGTAGTGGGCTTCGAATTGGGGGCCGACGACTACGTTGTCAAACCCTTTAGCCCCCGAGAGCTCATGGGGCGAGTGCGTGCTATTTTGCGGCGCAGCGGCACCTCAGTTGCTGACAATACTCAGCTCATGACCATAGGGTCGTTGCAAATTGATGGGCAACGGTGCGAAGCCTTGCTCGATGGGCAACCCGTTTCTTTAGCCGCTCAAGAGTGGGCGCTCCTGTGGTTTTTTGCACAAAACCGTGGCTTGGCCCTTACCCGTCGCCAGCTTTTAGACGGTGGGTGGGGCTCCGATTGGGTAGGCGACATCCGCACCGTAGACGTTCATGTGCGCCAACTACGCCGCAAACTCGACGATGCTCTGCCGGTAAAAACGGTACGAGGCATCGGCTACCGGTTCGACTGATGCAACGTCGCTTGGTGGTCACCCTGGTTGGGGTCGTAGTAGTGGGTCTTTTTTTAGCGGGCTTGGGCACGGTTTTTCAAGCTCGGCTAGATCGTCAATCCTTTACCCGCGACCAACTCGCCGACCGAGCGAAATCTACAACGGCTTTCATTGACGAAACTTTAATGACGACAGATCGCTCACCTTTTGGCCGCGAACGCTTGCGGCGCATTACCCACGCTTTAGGAGTCAGCGAGTTTGGCTTACTCATCGTCAACGAAACCTCTTCGGAACCCCTCGTTGTCTTAGCGGCTCTCCCCGATGGTCTAGATTTTGCCTCCCTTGACCTGGAAGAACTCTTCGCCAACGGCACCAGCTCTGGCGCTTTAGCGGGCCGCGCATGGGCCGCTTCTCTTTCGAAAACCAGTTTGCCTAACGAGGCCGCCGCGTTAGTGGTGCTGGCAGGAGAATACGATGATGCGCTGGGCGATGCGGTGCGTTGGTTTTTGTTTGCGGCCTTCGCAACGATAATTCTGGCCGTTTTTGTTGCCCTCCGCTTGAGTAAGCAAATGGCTCAACCCATTATTGAAGCCACCAAAACTGCGGGTCGCCTCGCTGACGGAGACTTAACCAGTCGGCTTCCCCAACCCGATCCCCAAGAAACCGACGAAGCCGCCGACCTCGCTCGAGCCATCAACGCCATGGCCGCTAACCTCGAGCGGGCTCGCGGTGTAGAACGTCAATTTTTGCTCTCAGTTTCACACGACCTACGCACCCCCATGACCTCCATTCAGGGTTACGCCGAAGCACTTACCGACGGTACGTCTACCGACGCCCAGTGGGCGGGGGCCATCATTTTGTCGGAGTCTCGGCGCCTTGACCGTTTGGTACGTGACTTGCTTGAGTTGGCTCGTCTCGATGCCCGACAGTTCACTATGCATCAACAAAGCATTGACCTTTCCCAGGCGGCACAACGCTCGCTGGAGGGCTTTCGGCCCAGCGCCCAAGAAGCAGACATCGATTTAGTCTTTAGCAGCGCGCCAAGCGCTGCTCACGTCAACGTAGACCCCGACCGGTTAGCTCAGGTCATGGCCAATTTGATAGAAAACGCCCTTCGTTACACCACAAGTCGCATCACCCTTGGGGTTGCTCTTGAGGGCGGTTACGCCACGCTTTCGGTAATCGACAACGGGCCCGGTATCGCCGACGAAGACCTGGCTCATGTCTTTGAACGCCTTTATGTTTCTCGCCATCAGCCCAAAAATACTGAATCTGGATCTGGTCTTGGCCTCGCAATTGTCCGAGAATTGGTAGAAGCCATGGAGGGCACCGTGCAGGTGACCTCCACCTTAGGTTCGGGCACCACCATGACCGTGTCGTTCCCGCTGCTGCCTTAAGGCGCTTACTGAGCCTGCTTGCGTTGCTGGGTCATGCGTCGGGCCGCCGGTATGGCCGAAAGTAACGCTCGGGCTTTATTGCCGCATTCCAGGTGTTCGAGTTCGGGCACGCTGTCGGCCACGATACCCGCTCCGGCCTGCACAGAAGCCACCCCGTTTTTTATCAACATGGTGCGAATAGTTATTGCCGTGTCGATGTTTCCCGAAAAATCAAAGTACCCCACTACCCCGGCGTAGGGGCCGCGTTTCACTGGTTCCAAAGTGTCGATGATTTCCATAGCCCGTACCTTGGGAGCGCCCGAAACGGTGCCGGCAGGCAAGGTAGCCCGCAACACATCAATGGGCGTTACCCCGTCAGCGAGGTCACCGGCTACTTGGCTGGTGAGGTGCATGACATGGCTGTAGCGCTCCAAGGTCATCATTTCTTCCATCTCTACGCTGCCGAAGTTGGCTACCCGTCCGACGTCGTTTCGGGCCAGATCCACCAACATGATGTGTTCGGCTCGCTCTTTGGGGTCTTCGAGAAGTTCCCCGGCCATGCGGCGGTCGTCAGCTTCGGTTTTTCCGCGTCGCCGGGTGCCGGCAATAGGGCGTGAAACCACCCGTCCGTCAAGCAACTTCACCATGGGTTCGGGTGAGGCCCCTACCAAAGTGAGATCGTTGTAACGAAGAAAATACATGTAAGGGCTGGGGTTCAGTTGCCGCAGTACCCGGTAGACGTCAAATGGTTCAGCATCCAGTTCTACATCGAACCTTTGCGAAAGCACAACTTGAAAAATATCGCCAGCCATGATGTGTTCACGGGCCGCTTCTACCGCTAAACCGTACTGCTCGGCCCCCATGGTGGAGGTGACTTCTGGCGGTTCATCGTCTTCTCGTGGAGGCTCCATGAGTGGTTCATCAAGCGGGCGAGCCCCATCGGAAGCCAATTGGTCAAGACGCTCTTGGGCTTCGTCGTAGGCGGCATTTAAAGCAGCGGTGCCCATTCCAGGAGCCACCACCACGTTGGCCATCAGCACTGCTCGCTGACGCCAGTGGTCAATAGCCACTAAGTCTCCGATAACCGACATCACCCCATCGGGGTAACCGCGGTCGTCGAATGGCACGTCGGGGAGATTTTCGACCTCGCGCACCACGTCGTAACCCAAGTACCCCATAAGGCCACCATGCAACGGCGGGAGGCCTTCTATGGTGGGTGAGCGGTAGTGACCCAAAAGCCCTTCCATGGCCACCAGAAGGCCTTGCGAGGTGTCTACGCCTTCGGGGAGGTCACCGTCTACTTCCACCGCTCCGTTTTTAGAGGTAAGGGTCAGCGAAGGGTTGCGGCCAATAAATGACCAACGGCCCCAGGTTTCACCACGGTCCACGCTTTCCAGCAAGAATCCTTCGCCGTCGCCAATACAGCGGGCAAACAACGACACCGGGGTGGTGAGATCGGCTAAAAGTTCGCGCCAAACCGGGACCACAGTGTGGGTGCGGGCTTGTTCGTGAAAAGCTGCCCGGGCAGAGGTACGCATCGGCTACTCGCCGGTGGCACCAAAGGGGCGGAAGAAACAGCTGTACTCGCCAGTGTGGCAAGCCCCTTCGCCTTCTTGTTCAACAATGAGCAACAATGTGTCGCCGTCGCAGTCGTAGGAAGCAGACCGCACGTATTGACGGTCACCGGAGGTTTCCCCTTTACACCAGTATTCTTGACGGCTTCGGCTCCAAAACCAGGTGCGTCCGGTGGCCATGGTTTCTTTTAATGAATCTTCGTTCATCCAAGCCATCATTAGCACCTGTCCGGTGCCTTCTTCTTGGACAATAGCCGGCACCAAACCGTCGCTGTTGTAGGTGATGTGACTGAGTTGTTCTTCGGTTACGGCAATGGGTTGAGAAACAAGGGTTTGGGTCATGAAGGTAATCCTAGAGTAGAAGGCGTCGTTTAAGAGAAAGGTTTTAGAGGTACAGCCCGGTGCTGTTTTCTTCTAGCCGTTCGGCGGCCACGGCATGAATATCTCGTTCGCGCAAGATTATGTAATCCGCGCCCCGTACCTCAACTTCGTAGCGGTCTTCGGGGTTGAATAATACTTGATCGCCGATTTCCATAGCCCGCACGTTGGGGCCGGCGGCCACCACGATGGCCCAGGTAAGTCGTTTGCCTAATTGAGCAGTCGCCGGTATCAAAATACCTCCAGAGGAGCGGCGTTCTCCTTCGGCTCCTTCGACGCTGACCAATATCCGATCGTTAAGCATTTTTATGGGCAGTCGCTCGTCGTCGGGGCCGGGTAGGGACGCAGTCTCTTTGGTCATTGGCGAAACGGTAGCGGGCGTTTAAACGATTGGGCGAACAAGTAGACCAGCTTGGGCCATGGCTTGCTTGGCTTCGGCAATGGTGTGTTCACCAAAATGAAAAATAGAGGCCGCTAACACCGCATCGGCGCCCCCTTGTTTTGCCCCATCTACCAAATGTTCAAGGCTGCCCACTCCCCCGCTGGCAATAAGCGGGACCGGGCAGTTGGCCCCCAGGGTCTGCAACATTTCGAGGTCGAAACCGTCTCGGGTGCCGTCACGATCCATAGAGGTTTGCATGATTTCTCCAGCGCCGCGCTGCACTACTTCTTCTATCCAGGCCACGGCGTCGCGTCCGGTGGCGGTGCGCCCGCCGTGGATAAAGACTTCGAACCCGCTGGGTGTCTCTCTGCTTCGCCGAGCATCAACAGAAACCACCACACACTGGCTACCGAACTCTTGGGCCAGTTCTGAAATGAGTGCGGGCCGATCTACGGCTGCCGTGTTGATTGATACTTTGTCGGCTCCGGCTCGCAATATTTGGCGGGCATCTTCTACCGACCGGATGCCGCCCCCCACGGTGAAAGGAATGAACACTTCTTCTGCGGTGCGGCGCACCACCTCGACCATGGTGTTGCGTTCGTCAGAGGAAGCGGTGATATCTAAAAAGATTAATTCATCGGCGCCCTCTTGGTCGTAACGAGCGGCCAGTTCTACCGGGTCGCCGGCGTCACGCAGGTTGACGAAATTAACGCCTTTAACTACCCGGCCTTGGTGCACGTCAAGGCAAGGGATGACTCGAATTGATTTCATCGTTCGGCCAGCATCTGGGCCGCCGACGCCAGGTCGACCGTTCCCTCGTAGAGCGCTTTACCGATGATGATGCCGGCCAAGTGGCGGCCCTGGGCTTGCAAATCGGCCAGTTGTTCAAGGTCTTTCATTTGCCCCACGCCGCCCGACGCCACCACGTCTACGCTGGTTTGAGCTAAGGCGTCGGTTAATCCTTCAAGGTCGGGGCCAGCCAAGGTGCCGTCTCGATCTATCTGCGTCACCACAAATGCTTCTGCACCCAGAGCGGCGTAACGCTCAAGAGCCTGGCCGAGTTGCAAACCGCTGCCTTTGGTCCACCCGTGCACCGCTATTTCGGTGCCGCGCAGGTCGAGGCCCACGGCCACCGAACCCACGGCAGCTACCTTGGCTACCAGTTGGGGGTTTTCTACGGCGGCCGTCCCCATAACTACCCGGGTCGCTCCGGCCGCAAACAAGGCTTGGGCATCGTCCAGTGAACGCACTCCGCCCCCGGTCTGCACGGGGATAGATAACGCGGCGGTTATGGCTTGCACGGCGGGCCGGTTTACCGGGTCACCGGTTAGCGCCGCATCGAGGTCCACCACATGCAACCAGTCGGCGCCCGCTGCTTCAAAAGCCAAGGCTTGGGCCACCGGGTCATCGCCGTAGATGGTTTCTTGGTCGTAGTCGCCTTTGACGAGGCGCACACAATGGCCACCTCGCAGATCAATAGCCGGAAAAAGTTTGGGGCTCATGACGGGCCTGCCGTCTCGTTTAAAAAGTTGTTCAACACAGTTAGACCGGTGGGGCCTGATTTTTCTGGGTGGAATTGGGTGGCCCACAGATTTTTTTGGGCTACCGCGGCACAAACCGGGCCTCCGTAGTCGCAGGTCGCCACGGTGTGTTCAGTAATCGGCCCGGCGTAGCCATGTACAAAATAAACCCAAGCATTTTTTGACAGCCCAGCAAACATGGGGTGAGAAGAAAACTCCAGTTGGTTCCATTGCATTTGTGGGTGTTTTACGTCATCGGCCAACGGGCCTATCTGCCCAGGGAATACGCCCAGGCCGCCCTGTCCGGGAGATTCGCTGCTGGTTGAAAAAAGCATCTGCATGCCCACGCAGATTCCTATGAACGGCCGGCCACCTTGGCTGGCTTCAATCGCCGCTTGGTGTGCTACCTCGGCCAGGTCCGCTTCTGCCAAGGCCTCTACACATCGCCCGAAGGCCCCCACACCAGGAAGAACCACCGCATCAGCGGCAGCAATCTGTCGATGGTCGGCGGTTAACTCCGCTTGGGCCCCCAAGTACTCTAAGGCTTTTTGTGCCGAACGAAGGTTACCGATGCCGTAATCCAGCACGGCAATACGAGAACTTGAGGTCACAGAGTGCCTTTGGTGGAGGGAACCTCGTGGCCTTCAACACGCACGGCGTCTCGTAGCGCTCGAGCTACTGCTTTAAAACTCGCTTCCACAATGTGGTGGGTGTTTTTTCCTCGCACCAAAACCAAGTGCAAAGTAATCTGCGCCGAGGTACTAAAGGCTCGCCAAAACTCTTCAATGAGTTGTGGGTCGAAGGGCGGGTCGCTAAGGATTTTTTGCCCAGGGAACTCCACGTCGTAGTGCATAAAGGGCCGGCCCGAAAGGTCCAGTGCTACCTCAACGAGTGCTTCATCAAGAGGCACAGCCACCGAAGCAAAGCGCCGCACGCCGGCTTTGTCGCCGAGCGCTTCGGCAAAAGCATCGCCCAGGGTGATGCCCACATCTTCCACCGTGTGGTGGGCATCGATCGCTAAATCTCCGGTGCAAGCCACTTGGAGGCCAAAGCCTCCGTGGCGGCCCAGTTGGTTCAGCATGTGGTCAAAGAACGGAATGCCCGTTGCCACGGTGACCTCACCTCCGTCGAGATCCAGGCTTAAGGCAATAGAAGTTTCCGCAGTGATGCGTTCTCTAGTAGCGGTGCGATTGTTGGTCATGACAGTACCTCCTCAAGTGCGGCGAGAAATTGATTGTTTTCTCGACTGGTGCCCATAGTGACCCGTAAGCAACCCGCGAGACCGGGCTCAGCCGAAAAGTCTCGGATCAAAATTGACCGATCCAGAAGTTCTTGCCACACCACACGGCCTTCCTTTTCTTCGGGGCGAAACAAAATAAAGTTTGTGTCCGAGGGCCATACGGTTACCGGCAGTGTTTTTAACACCGAAAAAACCCTTTGCCGCTCTGAGCGTAAAAAATCTACCCGAGCATCCATCTCTTCTTGGTAATCCAAAGCCAGCAGGCCAGCAGCTTGGGTAAGCGCCCCAAGGTGGTAAGGAAGCGAAGCTTTTTCTAACTCCGACACACACCAGGCGGGCCCCAGCAAATAGCCCAAACGCACCCCAGCCAGTGCCCATGTTTTAGAAAAAGTTCGACTTACCACCAGTGAACGACTTTCACCGATCAGACTCACTGCGCTTTGGTCAGCGAACTGCCCGTAGGCCTCATCGACCAGCAAAAGCCCGCCGTAGGACTCAACTTGAGCCAGCGTGTCCTCTACCAAACCCGGAGGGTCTTGAGTGCCGGTGGGGTTATTGGGGGAACACAAAAACACCACATCGGGTTGTTCTGCTTCAACCACCTCAGCCACCGTGTGCGGGGCCAGAGAAAAATCATCCTGGCGCGGTCGAGCCAACACCGTGGTGCCGGTGGTGCGGGCAATCTGGGCGTGCATTCCGTAGGTAGGTTCAAAGAGCGCTAAGGAACGCCCCGGCCCGCCGTAGGTCAAAAGCAAGCTTTGTAAAACCTCATTAGAGCCATTGGCCACAAAGACTTCGTCCATTTTTCGGCCGTAGCGCTGGGCGAGGGCGTTGCGGAGTTTTTCCGCCGAACGGTCCGGGTAGCGATGCAATGGCAAAGCCGCCACGGCTTCCGCTAAGGCGGTCATAAATTCCACGGGCGGGCCTTGGGGAGCTTCGTTGGTGTTGAGCCGCACCTCGACGTCTACCTGCGGCGAGTGGTAGCTCGCCAACAAGGCCAGGTCTTGGCGGGGCTCTGGGCGCTTAGTCATCGTTTTGACCAATCAACAAATCTTGACGTATGCGTAGCGAAGCGGCGTGAGCATCCAAACCCTCGGCTTCCGCCAACACCACTACGGTCGGTCCGAGCTTTTCAATAGCTTCCGGGCTGGCCGTCACGATGTGCATCTCTTTAGTAAAATCGCTAACCGTCAAGGCGCCAGAAAAACGAGCGGTCCCAGCGGTGGGTAAAACATGGCTAGGCCCGGCGACGTAATCGCCCAGCGAAGCCGGCGACCAAGGTCCACAAAAGATAGCACCGGCATGACGCACCCGGGCCGCCAAAACATCGGCCTCCGTGGTCATTATTTCTAAGTGTTCGGGGGCTATAGCGTCAGACACCGCTAAGGCTTGAGCGGGGTCATCAACCAAAACGCAGTAACCAGCGTCTTGTAGCGTTGACTCAATTTCGGCCCGGCGCGGGGCGGTGATCAACAATTCTTGCAACGCTTCGTCCACTCGGTCTGCCGTTGCGGAGTCCCAAGTGATAAGCCAAGCCAGTCCTTGTGGTCCGTGTTCGGCCTGCACCATGAGGTCAATAGCTACCAATTCGGGTGGAGCGCTCTCATCGGCTATCACCACCACCTCCGAGGGGCCAGCAAAAGCCGACGGGACCGCCACCAAACCGGCCACCTCTCGCTTAGCTAAAGCCACATACACGTTGCCGGGGCCCACAATGACCTCGACTGGTTTTACCGATTCGGTACCGTAGGCCAACGCCGCAATGGCTTGAGCGCCTCCCACCGGGTGCACTACATCTACCTGCGCTACCGCAGCGGCGGCCAAGGTAGCGTCGGGCACCAAGCCATCGGGGCCCGGCGGCACACACACCACACATTCTTTTACCCCTGCTACTCGGGCAATGATGGCGGTCATTAACACCGTGGATGGGTAAGCGGCGCGGCCCCCCGGTACGTAGCATCCGGCACGCTCCACCGGTTGCGCCCAGGACTCAACGGTCAAGCCTTGACGAGACACCGTGCGCTTTTTTTCTTGCTGGTCTTGATGGTGGAGGCGAATATTCTCGGCCGCGGTTTCTAGCGCCCGGCGAAAATCTTCGGGCACTCGACCTAAGGCTGCTTCCATCTCGGAACGCCCGATGACCAGCGAAGAGGGCCGGCACCCGTCAAAGCGTTCGGTGAGTTCACGCAAAGCATCGTCGCCGTTTGTTTTTACCTGAGCCAAAATATTTTGAACGGCTTCTTTCGGGTTGCCCTCACCCAATCCGGGACGCGGCAAGACTTCATCCAGGGGGGCCGTAGAGCCACGGAGATCTAAGCGAGCAAGCACCTAAACACGCTACCCGGCCACAGCCCAGAGAAAGTCATCATTTTTTTCATCCCATGAAAATTGTTCATTGCCAAAACTTCGGGCAGACTTGACCTATGGCCACGCTTCCTTCTCCCGGTGAACTTTCTTCGTTGGAAACCCAAATAACCGCTTTGGCACTACGCATCAGTGCGCTAATGGAAAACCCCGACGGCGACCGAACCGACGAAAATTCCACGCTCTTAGAGGTAGAACGCCACCTACAAGCTGCCCAACGTGAACTCAGCCGCTTAGGGCGCCAACGCTAACCGCAACCCTCAACACGAAAACAGGCCGTAAAAAGGCTTGACGCCCCGAAGGGCGTCAAGCGGGCGAGGTGGGTGGCGGGACCCTCCCTCGCGGCCGGGTGGCGGGACCCGGCAACATTAGAGTAATACAAAATATTGCGCAAAGAAAGACGCCGTAGCTATTTTTTTTACAACCGGCCTCAAGCGGTTGAATCGGGGCAAAAATCGTTCAACACGCATTCTTCGCATCGCGGCTTACGACTGGGGCACACTCGCCGCCCGTGTAAAATCAAACGCAAACTAAACGAACCTCGTTCATCAGCCGGCACCATGGGGTTGAGTTCTCTTTCAACTTTCACCGGGTCGGTTTCGGTAGTCAAGCCCAAATGGCGAGCCAAGCGGCCTACATGAGTATCTACCGGCAACCCGGGGAGCCCTAAATCTACGCTCCTTACCACATTGGCTGTTTTGCGCCCGACCCCCGGCAAAGAAACCAAATCCTTCATGTCTCCCGGCACTTCGCTGTCGTACACCTCCACCAAACGTTGAGCCATTCCCAACAGGCTGCGGGCCTTAGCGGCATAAAAACCAGTCGACCGGATGATCTCTTCTAACTCCGCCGGGCGAGCGCCCGCTAAATCTTCTGGCGTGGGGTAACGCTTAAATAATGCCGGGGTCACCATGTTGATTCGCTTATCGGTGCACTGCGCCGACAAAATGGTAGCGGTCAACAGTTGGAACGGATTTTCATGGTCGAGTTCACAAAGCGCATCCGGATATTCCTCAGATAAACGCTGGTTAGTGACGCGGGCTCGGCCTTTTGGAGATCGGGGAAGTGCCATATCTTCAACCGTACCCCAGCACTTGCCGCCACAGGCGGTAACCTCGCCGGTCATGGACAATGCTCCCCCAGACGACGCTCAAACCCTCACCGTTTCTGACGGCACCGACTCAGCCACTCTTGAACCAGCCCGCAATGCATGGCTGGTTCACCTTGTCGTACCCGAAGAAGACAAACCCCGCCAACAACGCATGCTTGAAGCCGCCGGGCAGGCCTTAATGAACTACGGAGGCGGCCGGCTGGAATACTGGATCGAAAACGCCACCTTGCAAAGCGACCAAGTACCTTTGGCCGCCGGGTTCACCCCGGTACGTGATCTGTGGCGCTTAGAACGCCCGCTGCCTGCGCCCCTCAGCACCTTAGAACCCCGCCCCTATACCGACGAAGACCAAGAGGACTTCCTAGACATCAACAACCGAGCCTTTGCTTGGCACCCCGAGCAAAGCGACATGACGGCCCAGCAGTTGGCCGAAAAAATGTCTGAACCTTGGTTCGACCCGGAAGGATTTTTACTTTGGGAACTAGATGGCGAGGTCGCAGGTTTTTGTTGGGTGAAGGTTCACCACGACCTGAAACCGGCACGCGGCGAAATCTACGCCATCGCTATTGACCCCGATCTGCATGGCCAGGGCTACGGGGCCCAATTAACTTTGGCTGGCCTCAACTGGATGACCGAACAAGGGCTCAAACACTCAATGCTTTACGTGGAGTCCGACAACCGGCCCGCCAACCGCATTTACAGCGCCATGGGTTTCAAACGAGAACTCGTTAACCGCTCCTACCAACGGATCGTCCGGTGACCGAGAACCCAACCAGCCGGCAACTTCCGGTTACCCGTTACGACCACGGTCGAGCCGAGTTGGCCGAACTGCTTGGCGACCTCCCCCGCTACCGAGTAGACCAAGTTTGGCAAGGCCTCTACAAAGACTTGGTGAACCCCGACGAGATTTCGACTTTGCCAAAAAACTTGCGAGAAGAGCTCCGTGCCTCTCTGCCGGCCGCTCTCCGCCAAGATGTCCGCTCGGTAGGCGACCAGGGCGAAACCATTAAATGGTTATGGCGGTTGACCGACGATGCGCTCATTGAAACCGTTCTCATGCATTACCAAAAGCGTTCCACGGTTTGCATAAGTAGCCAAGTGGGCTGCGCCATGGGTTGCGGGTTTTGCGCCACTGGGCAAATGGGGTTCGACCGGCACCTCACCGCCGGAGAAATGGTCGAACAGGTCATACGAGCCCAACAAGAAGCCGGCGACCGTCGGGTCTCTAACGTGGTCTTTATGGGCATGGGTGAACCTTTGGCTAACTTCGACCGCACCTGGACGGCCGTGGAACGTCTACACGGCGACTTGGGTCTTTCGGCACGCCACATAACCGTTTCCACTGTGGGCATGGTCCCGGGCATTTTACGCATGGCCGAAGAAGCACTCCCCGTCAACTTGGCCGTGTCGCTTCATGCCGCCAACGATGACCTCCGTGACGAATTGGTGCCCATAAACCAACGCTGGCCGCTGGCTGAGTTAGCGGACGCTTGTCGAGTCCATTTTGACCGTACGGGGCGACGCTTGTCTCTAGAGTGGGCGCTTATTGCCGACGTAAACGATCAGCCCGTTGATGCTCAACAATTGGCCAGTTTTGCCCGCTCGCTGGGGGCGCACATTAACTTGATTCCCCTCAACCCAACCCCCGGGTGGCCTTCTCAGGGTTCTTCGCCCGAGCAGGTGCGCAAGTTCGCTGAGCATCTCACCAACTTGGGAGCTAACGCCACCATCCGTCGCACCCGAGGCACCGAGATTGATGCCGCTTGCGGGCAACTTCGCTCCACTCGCTTAGAGCGGCCTCGGGTGGCGGTAGACCTCCCTTCGCGGAGCGATCGTCAAGATTCGCCGCCAGAATAAGACCATGGAACAACGCCGGTGGGTTAACCGCCACCAACCACAGACTCTGGTCACCGCCACCTTGTTGCTTTATATCGAGGGGGTGTTCAACATGGCTCGCGGGGTACAGGCCTTAACCGTGTTGGGGTTGTTGATGATTCCGGCCGCCTACTTCATTGCCCAAGACCGGCGCCTCGGTTGGTATGCCGGGGTGGCCGTCGCCGGTGCTTCGGTCCTGGTGCGGATAAACATCTATGGCTTTCATTTCAACACTATTTTTTCCGTTATTTTCCCCATCATCCTGGTCGTGCTCTTAACCCACCCCATGAGCCGAGAACACCAACGGGTGTGGTTTAAGTGAGCGGTTCAGAACTCCCACGGGGCGAAGAAAAAGCGGCCGCCGTGCGTTCTATGTTCGACAAAATTGCTCCCCGCTACGACATGGTTAACCGCATCATGACTTTTCGCATGGATGTTGGTTGGCGCAAAAGGACCGTACGAGATTTGCATCTCCCCAAGCACGCCGTAGTTTTAGATTTGGCTTGCGGAACCGGCGACTTATGTCTGGATCTAGAAAAAGCTGAACTTCGTCCCCTGGGCGTGGACGTCTCGTGGGGCATGTTGGTGGCGGCCCGCACTACCGCACCACTGGTACATGCCGATGCTTTGCGCCTTCCGGTATCGGCACAAAGCGTCGACGGGGTGACTTGTGGGTTTGCTTTGCGCAACTTCACCGCCCTGCCACCTTTTTTTACCGAACTTGCTCGGGTAATAAAACCCGGAGGCCGCGTTGCACTTTTAGAAGTAGACCAACCGCAAAACCGTTTTCTGCGTTGGGGCCACGGCCTCTACTTTGGCAAAGTTGTTCCTTTCATCGGCGGGCTTCTTTCGGACCGCAGCGCTTACCAATATCTCCCAAAATCAGTGGCTTACCTTCCGCCGGAAGCGGAACTTTTGGCCCTCATGGAACAAGCCGGCTTTACTCAAGTAACCAAGCGCCGGCTTAACGGAGGCATTGCCCAATTGTTGACCGCTACCCGCAGTTAACGCCTTAGGCAGATAGCGCCAAACCTAAAGTAAGCAAAGCGCCGGCCGCCATCTGGACCTTTCCTGTTAAAGCCAAAACGGGAATAAGCGCACTTCCGCTGGCTCCACCCAAAACTTGACGTATTGCGGGGGCGGCCACCAAACCTGCACCAAGCACTAGCGGTGCCCAGGGGCGAACAAAAACGCCCAGCGAAGCCACCATGAGCGCTCCGTCTATCAGCACAACATAAAGCAAGCGGGTTGGGCGGTCCCCCAAGCGAACGGCCAAAGTTATTTTTCCTCCTTGGGCATCGGTTGGGCGGTCGCGCAAATTGTTGATCACCAACAACGCACAAGCCAGCATGCCCACAGCAACCGCCGAGGAAAAAGACAACCAAGTTACCTGGCGGCCTTGCACATAGGTGCTTCCCATGGTGGCTACTAAACCAAAAAAGACAAAAACAAAAACTTCGCCTAACCCTCGATACCCATAGGGGTTTTTGCCTCCGGTGTAAAACCAGCCCGCCGCCAAGGCAGTCGCCCCTACCAAAAGCAGCCACGGCGCCACTATCAGAGATAACACCGCCCCCACGAGAGCAGCCACCCCAAAGGACAACAAGGCGGCTCGTTTGACCTCTTCGGGGCGGGCCAAGCCGGACCCCACTAAACGGGCTGGCCCAACGCGATCTGGCCCATCGGTGCCGCGTACTCCGTCGGCGTAATCGTTGGCAAAGTTGGTTCCGGTTTGCAGCGACAGGGCAACCAGCAAAGCAGCGGCTGCTCGCCACCAAATAATTCCGTTGCCAGCAGCGGCGGCGGTACCGACCATTACTGGCACCACGGCTGCAGGCAAGGTGCGCAATCGTGCGCCTAGTATCCATCGTTGCATCATCACAGTCTGCCATCACCCGCACCCGGGATGCTCTCTTCTCCCCGAGATGAAACATGGGGCCAGACCCCATGTTTCATCTCGGAGGGGCTCTCTCGTGGAGGCACGGAGTGGCTAGAGTGCCCTCTGTGAAGCGGCTCGCCAATGAAACCAGCCCTTACTTACGTCAGCACGCAGATAACCCGGTGGACTGGTGGCCGTGGGGCGATGAAGCTTTTGCCGAGGCGCGGAATACTGATCGGCCTATTTTGCTTTCTGTCGGGTATTCGGCTTGCCACTGGTGCCACGTCATGGCCCACGAATCTTTCGAAAACCCAGAGACGGCCGAAATCATGAACGCCGGATTTGTAAACGTAAAGATTGACCGTGAAGAACGACCCGACATTGACAGTATTTACATGGATGCTTTGACTTCCTTAACCGGGCGCGGCGGCTGGCCCATGACCGTTTTTTGTTATCCCGATGGCCGCCCTTTTCATGCCGGCACCTACTGGCCTGACCAGCCCCGAGGAGGAATGCCTTCTTTTTCTCAGGTTTTAAACGAGGTAAGCAAAGCGTGGAACGAACGGCGCCCCGACCTCGAACAGTTGGCCGAAAAGATTTTGCCTCACATGGCAAGAAGTGCTTCAAGCGAGCCCCAAGGGCAGCCCGCTCCTGACGCCATCGAAGAAGCAGTAGAAACCCTGCTCAGCCACCATGACGAGCAATGGGGCGGGTTTGGCGGCGCCCCAAAGTTTCCTCCCGCCATGAGCCTTGATGTGTTGCTGCGCTTGTTGTCTCGCCAGCCCCATCCCGCAGCACAAGAGGCACTAACCACCACCCTAGATGCCATGGCCTCTGGGGGGATTTACGATCACCTTGACGGCGGGTTTTCTCGTTATTCGGTAGATGAACAATGGCTGGTTCCCCACTTTGAAAAAATGCTTTACGACAATGCCTTGCTCGCTCGTACTTATTTGCATGCTTGGCAAGTTGTTGGCCACCAACGTTGGCGGCAGGTGACTGAAGAAACCATCAGTTACGTTCTACGCCGCCTAACCCAACCAGGTGGCGGGTTTGCGTCGGCTGAGGATGCTGATTCCGAAGGAGTAGAGGGTCAATTTTTTGTTTGGTCAACTGCAGAAATCGAAGCCGTTTGTGGGCCCGATGCTCCCGCCGCCTTGGACTGGTACGGGGCAACCGAGACGGGGAACTTCGAGGGCAGCAATATCTTGTTTCGTCCTCGACGGGGCGAGCTGATGCGCCCTACCCAAATAGAAAACGCCCGCCGATCTTTGCTGGCTCAACGAGAAAAACGGGTTCGTCCAGGCCTCGACGACAAGGTCATTACCGAATGGAACGGCTTGATGCTGGCCACCCTGGCCGAAGCGGCCGCTGCTTTGGACCGCCCCGACTGGTTGCAAGCGGCCCAAGAAAACGCTGACTTTCTTTGTACCCATTTACACCAGGGGCAGGGCCGCTGGTTGCGCTCGTGGCAGGCCGACGGTGGCGCCCGTCAACTCGGCTTTGCCGCCGACCATGCCGCCATGATTGACGCCCTAGTTCGCTTGAGCGAAGCCACCGGTGAAGCCCGTTGGATTGAAGTAGCTACCCAAACTGCTGATGTTTTGTTGGAGTTCTTTAGCGACCCAGAACGAGGAGGATTTTTTTCTACCGGAAGCGATGCTCCGGCGCTGGTGGCTCGCCCCAAAGAAATCATGGACAATGCTTTACCATCGGCCAACAGTTTGGCCGCCGGAGCGCTCTTGCGTTTAGGTGCGCTAACCGGTGAAGACCGCTACCTCGAGGCGGCCGAAGGCACGCTGGCGCTTTTTGGGGCGCCCGCCGCCGCCCATGCCACCGCTTTTGGTCACCTTTTAGGAGCCGTGGACATGCACCTCACCGGGCTTAGCGAGTTGGTCATTCCCGGAACCCGCCCCGACCTGTTGACTGCTGTGCGCTCCACCTGGCGACCTAATTTGGTTCTCTCTTGGGGCGAGCCCCTCCCCGGGCCCCTTTGGGAAGGCCGACAAGAAGGTTTGGCCTATCTGTGTCAAAACTTTTCGTGCCGAGCGCCGGTGAGTACTCCCGAGGACTTACTCGAAGCTCTCGAAAAGCACTAACGGCCCCAGCGGCCGTTATGCAGTACTTCTGCCAGAGGGCGGCGGGGGCGCTTTGTTGACTTGCTGGGGCGATCATCGGCGGCATAGCCGATAGCCAAGGTGCCGACAGCCACGGCCTCTTGGGGCACGCCGAATCGGTCGGCAATATTTTTTTCATGGCTGAATTGCCCGAAGAAGCAGCAGTCCAAACCGGCTTCCACAACCAAAAGTTGTAAGGCCATGGCTGCTGCTGCCCCGTCTACCAGCCAGTAAGGCACTGGCCATTGTTCAATGTTTTCTCCCATTTCGGCCGTTGCTTTGTCGGGTTCGCGGTATCGCTCGAGATAGCGGCTAGGCATCCCATATGGAACAACCAAAGCAGGAGCAAGTAGAAGGCCTGGCCATGGGAAGGCTTTTTTTCTTTCCTCCGACAAGGTGATTTCCCAATAAGCAGCCACTTGGTCAGGCTGGTCAAGGACCAAAAATTCTACCCCTTGACAATTTCCTGCGGTGGGGGCGCGGCGCGCTTGATCAATCAGTCCGTTTAGTAATTCACTGGGCAGTGGGTCGGGCCGGTAATTGCGGCAACTCCGGCGAGCGGCCAAGGCTTGTGCAACCCCCGGTGTCGCACCACCTGCGCTTTGCATACTTCTAGGCGAGTTTTTCGAGGTCCTCAGACATGGCCCAACCCCAAGACACCACCGAGTCGCCCCGCTTTGTTTTCAGTTTCTTAAAAATGGCAGCAATTTCTGGGTCGACACTCTCTGGTTTCAACGAGACATGGTCAAATACGCAGGGGGCCGAGCCGTCACCGGTGGTGACAAAAGCGCGTTCGTCGTAGGAGGCGGAAGGCAAACCAAAACGCTTAACAAAGCGGCGTCCCCAAGCTCGTTCTTCCCCGGTGGCCCGATGATCTGGCCGAGGAATCAAATCGCTTAACGAGCGATAGGCCTCTAGGGCCTCGGGGCTATTGAAACGAGCGCCGAAGACAACATCTTCGTCAGGAAAAGCCATAACGGCCCGGCATTGGAGTTCGTTAATCACGGCCCGCAGCACGGTGTTGCGTCGCGAGGTGGGATGGATTGACGCCATGCCGATGATCACGCTGGGGGTGCCGCCGATGCGTTCTAACGTGCACAGGGCGAAGCCTTTCAGTCGGCCGTTTTCTCGTGCAGTGGTGGCCAGTACCCAGGCTTCGGTTTGCTTTGAGATCAAGCCAATTTCGAAAGCATTCGCTCCCTCAACACACAGGTCAGCCATTTCTTCAATTTCGGCATCACCGAGCATGGAACAGTCTTGGGTCTCTACCTCAATAGCAGCCATTGGTCACAACCTCCACCCGGTTTAGGGTTTATCGTCTTTGGGGAATCTGTCATTCGCTTGATTAAAGGAGCAGTTCATAACGAAATGCTCGCTTAAAGGCCAATTTTGTCTTCTTAAGCCTGCCGTGTTGAGTCCACGTTACCAACCCCCCAAAATTAGCTTGGTTGATTCAGCCGATAACTACTGCTTCGGCACCTAACAAAACTCGTAGTTCTGCTACCAGTCCCCCGGCCGGGTTAACCGCAAAATCAGTTGGTAGGCGCAGCACTTGTCGCTCTCCGAGATGCAAAAAGACTTCCGAGTTTCCGGGGTGGGCTTTAAAAAGATCTTTTAAGTGGTCGATCATTTCTTCGTTAACTTGGGATAAGGGGAGCTTCACCCGCAGCGGCCGTGCTTCGTCTACTTCTGCGGGGGTAAAGATTTCTAAGTCCTGACAGATCATCTTGGGCGTATCTTCACGCACGTCAATGCGGCCTTTTACCAAGACAATCCGGTCATCTTCTAGCTTGTGGCCGTGGGTCTCCATATTGTTGGGGAACACCACCACCTCCACAGCGCCCCCTAAATCTTCTAACTGGAACACCGCCATGAGTTTGCCCGCTCGTGTCCATTTTTTGTCGAGGTTGGTGATAACCCCGCCCACCGTGCGGAACGCTCCCTCTTCTTGTTCAAGCATGTCTGCAACCGAAACATCGGCCCGTCTCCGCAGAGCGCCTTCGATGCCCATCAATGGGTGGTCGGAGACGTAGAGGCCCAGCATTTCTTTTTCGAAAGACAGGCGGACCATTTTTTCAAATTCGAGATCGGTGATGGGTTCTCGCTCATCAAAAGCCGGGCCGTCGTTAGCTTCGCCGAAGAGCGACATTACTCCCATATCGTGCTCCCGGCGCCGGGCCAAGGTGTGGTTCACAATGGATTCGAAGGCCAGCAACAATCCTTGGCGGGCATGCCCCAGGCTGTCGAAAGCTCCGGCTTTGATCAACGATTCGATCGAGCGCTTGTTGAGCACGGTTTGGTTGCAACGCTCCGCAAAGTCGTAGAAATCCACGAAGGGGCCGTTTTCTTCTCGTTCGGCCACCATTAAAGAAACCAAGCCCTCCCCCACGTTTCTTACCGCCGACAAGCCGAAAACGATGCGGTCCTTAGCCTCTGGGTCATCAAGCGCAGGCACGGCGTGAAAGTCGCTATGGGCCAGGTTGATGTCGGGAACCCCTACCTCAATATCTAGGATGCGGCATTCGTTGAGGTAGATCGCCGCTTTATCAAGATTCGATTTCACACTGGTCAGCAAAGCGGCTAAGTACTCCACCGGGTAGTGGGCTTTTAAATAAGCGATCTGGTAAGCAATCAAGCCGTAACCGTAAGAGTGGCTCTTGTTAAAGGCGTAGTCTGCGAACTGTTCGATCACGTCGAAAAGTTCTTCGCCAAGTTCAGCACCGTAACCAGTGGCTTCGCAGCCCTGGACAAAGCCTTGGCGTTCTTCTTGCATCAAAGAGCGAACTTTTTTGCCACAGGCTTTCCGTAGGTTGTCTGCTTGAGCCAAGGAGTGACCGGCGAACTTTTGTGCCACCCGCATCACTGATTCTTGGTAAATCATGAGCCCGTAGGTGTCGCCTAAAATTTCTTCGGCATCTGGGTGAAAATAGGTAACTTTTTGTCGCTTGTTTTTTCGGTCGGCATAGTCGTTGTGCATGTTGGCGGCCATAGGGCCAGGCCGGTACAGGGCCACCAAAGCGGCGACGTCTTCGAAACTGTTGGGGGCCAGCGACCGCATCAAAGCCCGCATTGGGGTGGATTCCAATTGGAACACCCCGATGGAATCGCCGGCGGCCAATAAGGCAAAGGTTTCTTCGTCTTTGAGGTCAACGTTGTCTATGTCGACCGTTTCTCCACGGGTTTTTTTAATCAGCATCAAGGTGTCAGTAATGACGTCAAGGTTGCGGAGGCCCAAAAAGTCCATTTTGAGGAGGCCTAAGTCTTCCACACCGTGCATTTCGTATTGAGTAACTACCGGAGCGAGGTCTGGGTCTTGGCCGGATTCTGGTTTTCGTTGGATGGGCAGATAGTCGGTGAGTGGTTGTTTGGTAATCACCACGGCGGCGGCATGAATACCGTCTTGACGCCGCATCCCTTCGAGGCCTTTGGCGACATCAATGATTTGGCGAACGTTTTCGTCCGTTTCGTACATTTCACGCAATTCGGTAGCCATTTTGTAGCCACCTCGGTGTTCTTCGACTTCTTCTAGGCATGCGGCCAGCGGCGTGTCTCGGCCCATAATCAACGGAGGCATAGCTTTGGCGACTTTGTCTCCCATGCCGTAGGGAAAGTCCAGTACTCGGGCGGCATCTCGCACCGCAGCACGCGCTTTAATTTGAGAAAATGTAACGATTTGGGCTACGTGGTCGCGGCCGTATTTATCGGCGGCGTAGCGAATCAACTCGTCTCGGTAGCGGGAGTCAAAGTCCATGTCAATGTCGGGCATAGAGGCTCGGCCGGGGTTTAAGAAACGCTCAAACAAGAGATCGTAACGAATAGGGTCGAGGTCGGTGATTTGCAGGCAATAGGCCACGGCGCAACCGGCGGCGCTTCCTCGACCCGGACCCACCCGAATGCCGCGATCTCGGGCGTAGCGAATGAGGTCCCAAGTAATTAGGAAATACGAGGAGAACCCCATGTCGCGAATGACCCGTAGTTCGTAGACCAAGCGGTCGGTCACTTTTTCGGGCAGTTGGTCGCCCCAGCGTTTTTTTGCTCCGCTCAGGGTCAGGTGCTCGAGGTAGGCGTCGTCGTCGTCGAACCCTTCGGGGATAGGGAAGTCCGGGAGTTGCGGGTTGCCGAACTCAATTTCAACGTTGGCGCGTTCGGCGATAAGCAGCGTGTTATCACAGGATTCCGGCACTTCGGAAAAAAGGTTGCGCATTTCGTAAGCAGATTTGAGGTAGTGCTGGTCGCCGTGGAATTTGAAACGGTTGGGGTCTTTCATTAACGAACTGGTTTGCACACACAGCAACGCATCATGGTTTTTGGCGTCGTGCTGGTGGGTGTAGTGACTGTCGTTGGTGGCCAGCAAAGGGGCGCCAATTTCTTTGGCCAATTTGATGAGCTGCGGGTTGGTGCGGTGTTGTTCGGGAATGTCGTGGTCTTGGAGCTCCACGAACAGGCTTTCTCGGCCAAAAATGTCTTGCAGCCGGGCAGCTTTTGCTTTGGCGCCTTCATAATCGTCGGCCATTAGGGCCTGTAGTACTTGCCCACCGAGACAACCGGTGGTGGCAATCAGGCCTTCATGGTGGTCGGACAGGACTTCCCAATCCACTCGTGGCTTGTAGTAGTAGCCCTCCATGAAGGCCCGGCTGGCGACCTGAATAAGGTTGCGGTAGCCCGTTTGGTTTTCGGCCAACAAGGTCAGGTGGTAGTAAAGTTTGCGACCTTTGCCGGTGTCGCCGCCTGAGTCGTCCACTCGGCCTCTTCGTGAGGGGCGCTCATGTCGAGAGTCGTAGGCCATGTACGCTTCAGTGCCCAAAATGGGTTTCACCCCTTGTGCGTGGCAGGCCCGGTAGAAGTCCAAAATTCCGTACATGTTGCCGTGGTCGGTGATCCCCAAAGCGCTCTGTCCGTCGGCTACCGCCGCGGTCACCAGGTCATCGATGCGCGCTGCACCGTCCAGCATGGAGTACTCGGTGTGGACGTGGAGGTGGGTAAAAGAGTCAGCCATGGGTGCCTGATGGTTTATCAGATAACGAAACAGTTAACCGGTTCATAGAAAAGAATTATCCGACTTAGAGGTAGCTGCCGTGGGGGCGTTCGGGATTGTGCTCTTCTCCGGTGCCGATTTCACCGACGCGCATGCCGGCCAGTTGTTGTTGCATTTCGAGTTGCTGGGCAAACAAGGTGGCTTGTATGCCCTGCACTAAGCCCTCTAGCCAGCCCACCAGTTGGGCGTGAGCAATCTGCAGTTCGGCGGCGCTGGGTGCTTCGTCGGCAAAGGGCAAGACCAGGCGATCAAGTTCGGCCCGTAGGTCATCGGTAAGGGTTGAGCCGATTTCTTCTACGGCGCTTTCGAATATTTCTTTTAGCCGCCCTCGGCTGGCTTCGTCCAAGGTGGCGGAACGCACCTCTTCGAGGAGTTGGCGCATCATGGTGCCTACCCGCATGACCTTGGCTGGTTGTTCGATCACTTCACCGGGTTGTTGGTCAGCCGTTTTTTCTTCGCTCGACTCGGGTGCCGAAATTATTTCCGGGAGTTCGAGGTTGCTGTTTTTTTCGCCTTGAGATTCCATTGAAACTGACTCTACGCCACTGAACCCGCAGTGCGGGTCAGGTCACCACACTTATTGCCGGTACCAGCATTTCTTCTGCGGTAAGCGAGCCGTGGCGTCCGATTAACTCAATGGGCATGACCTCTGCCGCATCACGAAAGCCCACTGGGTCTCGGGCGACCAACGCAATATCTCCTAATCGAGAGCGCGCCGCTTCGGTCACCTGCGGGCCAAACCAGCCTTGGCGCACCGTTTGCTCAGCAGTAACCACCCATGCCACGTCGGCGAAAGCTTCGGTTGCTGCCGCGTAGAGTTCTTGACTGCTTCCCAAACGGGCATGTAGCCATCGGAAGCGGGCTTCGCCGCTTTGCCCGTCGATGAGTTTGGTAACTTCTGGGGGAAGGTCCAACATGCGGTCCCCGACTTCCACTTGCCCGTGATCGGCGGTCACCAGCAAAGCCACCCCCGGGTTCAAGCGGTTAATCAGTTCAGTAATCATTTTGTCGCAAGCAGCTAATTCTTCGCAGTATTGGTCACCAAAACCAAACTCGTGGCCCATCTGGTCGATGCGATCCCAGTAGGCGTAGACGAAGGGCTCCCCGTTGTCGATTTGTTCCACTACGCCATCTACGAGGCCTTGTCGGTTTTCGTAACCCACTTGCCGGGTGTTGGTCATATGGGCCAAGGTGAAGCCGGAATGAGAAAATTTCTTTTGGCTTACCACTGGCGGCCATTGCCCGCCGAAAGCCAAACAGGGTTGAATTTCCGTGGGGATGATTTGTTTTTGTGCATCACCTTGGCCGGTTGACCAGCGCAGAGTATTTAAAATTTTTCCATTTATTGGCATGCGGTAACCAACCAGGCCGTGTTCTCCTGGCGGCTTTCCGGTGGTTATAGAGGTCAGGGCCGCCGCCGTGGTGCTGGGGGCCACCGTGGTGATCGCTCCGCCCGAGAGGCCGCTGAGCGTAGGAGCTATATGGGTTCGCTCCTGCAACTGGTGCCAACCTAAACCGTCCAGAACTAACAAAATTATTTGTTGGGCTTCCAATACTTCGGCGGCTATCCAGGCAGGCGAGGTGTCGCCTTCCACCAATGCGGGGACCAAACCGGTAAGGCAACCGCCAGCAAAGTCGGGCAAAACCGGAGAAGCATAAGAAGCCGAGTTCATGAACATGACCGTAGCGAGTTATTCGCCGTCTAGTATCGGTAGGCGTGAAGGTATCTACTCGTGGCGATTACGCCAGCCGTGCTTTACTTTCCTTGGCTTTGGCTCAGGAAAGCGATCTTCCGCGGTCGGTGCGCGAGATCGCTGATCAAACCGATCTTCCTCAGCCTTACCTTGAACAAATTTTATTAGCGCTAAAAGGCGCTGGCTTGGTGCGTTCCAAACGAGGCGTGGGTGGCGGCTACTTGTTGGCTCGAGCCCCGGAAGATATTTTGTTATCACAAATTGTGTCCGCCGTCGATGGCCCAATTGTGGCTGGCGATTTTAACGAGCCGCATACCGAGGGCGCTTGCGATCATGAGGGGCAGTGCGTGTTGTTATCGATTTGGGCCGATGCCGGCACCCATATGCGGACTTATTTAGATTCGTTTAGTTTGCATGACATCGTGGCTATGGCTCGCGGCGACCAAGAGTGGCCAGCCAGTTAAGTATCCGTCTCGGGTTCTTTTAGTTGAGTAAGCAGGTCTGCTAAATCATCAGGCAGTTCTGCGTCGAACGACACCCAACCTGAACCGTTGGGATGTTCAAAACCTAAATGCGCCGCATGGAGGAAAGGGCGATCAAGGTCCAAGCCGATGCGGTCTCCGCCGTAAGCGCCGTCGCCCACCAGGGCATGCCCAATGGCCGAGAGGTGTACTCGGATCTGGTGGGTGCGTCCGGTTTCTAACTGGCATTCCGCCAAGGAGACTTCAGGATTTTCCCATTCTTGAAGTACTTCGTAATGGGTACGGGCGGGGCGTCCAGCAGCTACCACGGCCATCCGGGTGCGATCTTTGTCGGAACGCCCAATGGGAGCGTCGACCACCCCGTTAGCCGCTTCAAAATGGCCCCAGCAGAGCGCTTTATAGCGTCGCCCCATGCTGTGGTCGGCCAGTTGCTCTGTTAGGTGGTGGTAGGCCTGTTGGGTGCGTGCGACCACCAAAACGCCAGAGGTTCCTCGGTCGAGTCGATGAACGATGCCCGGCCGTTCAGAGGACCCCACCCCAGAGATTTCTGGCCATTGCGCCAGTAAACCGTTGACCATGGTGCCGGTTTCGTTGCCGGCCCCCGGATGCACCACCAAGCCGGCGGGCTTATTTACCACGATTATTTCGGCGTCGGCGTGCAAAACAGGTATTTCTATTTCGGCTTGCGGAGCAGGTCCGGCTTCGGGGCTTCGCTGCAGGTTTTCGATAACAATTTTTTCACCGGTATTTACGCGCCGAGATCGAGCAGTGGCTTCTTTTCCGTTGAGGGTTACCAGCCCCTCGTCGATGGCCGTGCCGGCCCGGTTTCGGCTGACGTCGGCCATGAAAGCCACCACCCGGTCGAGGCGTTCGCCCGCTAACGCTTCGGGGATTATTTCGCTGAGTTCACTCGCCACGAGTGGCACCTCTTTCCGGAGAGGTTTCTGGCGAGGCTTGCGTTCCTTGGCCGGCATGAGTTCGGTCGTGGGCTACTCCCACCAAAATGATGAGCAGCCCACCCATCACTACTGCAGCATCGGCCACGTTAAAAACCGGCCACCATTGCAGGTCAATAAAGTCGACTACTGCTCCATTAAAAAATGAACCGTCGGAGCGAAAGAGCCGGTCAGTCAGGTTGCCCAAGGCCCCGCCGGTAATGATTCCTATGGCCAACCGGGCACGGGGGTCATTGAGTTTGGCGCCATGGCGGGCTACCACTATTAAAACAACGAGTACCAGGACAGCAAAAATGGGGCCGAGGCCTTCTCCTTGGCTAAAAGCGGCTCCGGTGTTAAAAACTAGACGCAGCCGCAATGTCCAAAAAAGATCTATTATCTGATGCTCGTCGAGAGCAGAGAGTGCCCACCATTTGCTGAGTTGGTCGCTCATTAACACCGCACTGCCGGCGGCGACCGCAGGGGCCCAAATGCTTATTTTTTTCATGTCGACCATGGCGGAGAGGCCTAGGGAGTGCCTAGTCCGCCGACTTTGTACTCCACTCGTTCGGCGGCCCAAGGAATGGCTTGAAGGCGTTCTTTGGGGATCGGTTTGCTTGACTTGATGCAAACACCGTAGGTCTTCTTTTTGATGCGCTCAAGGGCTGCATCTATGGCGTCTACGGCATCGCGGGCTTGGGCGCTAAGGGCCAGGTCGAGGTCGCGGGCTACCGCTACTGAGTCGCCTTCGCCGGATTCTTCATCAAACTGAACGTCCCCGGGTTCGCGGCCTTCCAAAAGCGAGTCGGCTTCGGCTTGGAGGATGTCGGCGCTCTTTACGTAACGCTTGCGTTCTTCGAGGAGGAGTTTTTTCTGCTTGTCAAGGAAGACTTTGCCGAAACGAGTTTTTACCACAGCTTTCTTGGCCGGGGTTTTCTTTGCCGCAACTTTCTTAGCGGGCGCTTTCTTCGCAGGAGGCTTCTTAGCCGCAGCCTTCTTAGCGGGCGCTTTCTTCGCCGCAGTATTCTTAGCCGCAACTTTCTTAGCGGGCGCTTTCTTCGCCGCAGTCTTCTTAGCCGCAGTCTTCTTAGCGGGCGCTTTCTTCGCAGGCGTTTTCTTCGCCGCAGCCTTTTTTGCTGGCGCTTTCTTCGGCGCTTTCTTTTTTTCAGCCATTTATCTCTCCTGTCCTGGTCTTTGACCAGATGATCAAAGATGTATGCAGTTCATAGCCCGAAACCTGAACGGCGGCATGGTAGCCGCTTTAGCAGCAATAAATGGGCATCCCAGAAGAAAAGTTAGCCGCGGCGAAATAACGAAGACGGTGGTTCGTCGTCGTCGAAGAATGCATCCATCGCTTCACCATCGCCGCCGACAGACTGACGCAACTCGTCCAAAAGTTCTGTCGGAGGTGGCGTCGCGGCAACCACTTCCGTTGCCGGATACTCCTCTTCTTCTTTCTCCGCATTCTCGCTTGGCGCTACCTCTGGCTCTTCAAGCGGCTCTTCTCTTTCTTCTTCAACCACCGGGGAGACCTCGACTTGCGTCTTTTCTTCGGCCGCCACCTCAGGAGTCGCTGAGATAACCGGCTCCCGTCTTTCTTTAGCTGGAGGTTCTGGGGCTGACTGCTCTTCAAGAGCTTCAACAATCTTTTCGACTACCACCTCTTCGGGCGCTACTAATTCTTCCTCAACCTGAGGTAAAGGTTTCGAGTCAGCCGGAGGTTCTTCGGCAATGACCGCCGACGAGGGCGCCGGTGCCTGTTCGGGTCGAGCCTCAATGCCCCCCACCAGGGTCTCAAGGTCCATCAAGGCAGACCGCAAACGCTTACGGTGTGCCTCGATGTGTTTTTCCATGATGCCCATGTCATCAACCATGCACTGGCGGTCGGAGTCAAGGGCCGCCATTTCGGCCAACATTTTGACTCGCCCCTTTTCCACGGCTTGCCGCACCTCGCGCTCCGTCTCCAATACTAAATTCTCTGCTTCTTTTTTGGCATTTTCCACGCAAGAAAGAGCTTCTTCTTTGGCGGCCGCCAGCCCCTCTTCGGCTTCCAGACGGTTTTGCCGCGCCGGGCCTAACTCGCTTTCGATCTGTTCTTCCGCCCGTGTGGCTCGATCGGTAGCGGCTTTGGCTTGCTCCCGTAGAGTTTTGATTTCCTCGATTGCTGCATCCAACACTTCGTCTACTTCAAGGGGGTCGTAGCCGCGAAGTTTTTGACCAAATTGTGTGTCGTTGAGAATATGTAAAATGTCGCCGTCCATAAGCGCATGATAGCCCCCATGTCCCCCATGGCGGGGGCACCTTCAAGCAAAGTTGGCTATGCGCAAATTGCTCGGCGTAAAATGGAAATCGCAAAAAAGATCACCAAAGGCGCTAAGTCAAGACCCATACCACCCATACGCAGGGGGGGCATGATGCGCCGCAGGGGCAACAAGACTGGGTCGGTCAGGTAATAGACAAAGCCAGCCACGGTGGCTGCGGTTCCTTGCGGGTTCAGGGGGATCCAACTTAAGACCACCCGAAGCAAAACCAATAGCAAGTACAGCCCAAGGAGGCTACAAATTATTTCGTTCATGCTTTGTTGGTCTACGGGCCTTCTTGTTCAAGGCGCCGACGTTCATCAGCAGAAACCTCAACATCAGTTGGCGTCATCAAATAAACTTGGTTGGCCACTTTTTCCATTTCGCCACCCAAGCCGTAACACAGGCCACTGGCAAAATCAATTATGCGGCGAGAGAGGTCAGCGTCCACTCCTTGCAGGTTGACGATCACTGGTTGGTCGGCCACAAAGCGGTCGGCCATTTCTTGCGCATCATTAAAAGAAGTGGGGGCCACCGCATGAGGTTTTGACGCTACGGCCGGGGCGATGGGGCGAACCGTGCCGGTAGGCGTGGGCGTCAGGGGGCGCACCGAGGCCTGACCGGGGGGAACCACCCGAAGTTGTTGTTGGTCGGCGTCAGCGGCGGCACGGGCCTCCGCAAATTGACCCGAAGACAGTGCCCCTCGTGGGGGCGCCGGGTCATCTTGATAATCGTCGTACGCCTCATCAGGGCCCAGACCAAGGTAAAGCATCAACTTCTTCATCATGGGCTAAACATTACTGCCTAAAGAACCAGCAGTGGGGGCATGCTCGCTCTTTTTTGGCCAAGGCCTCAGGAAGAGTGTTGCCGAGGGGGGCGATCGCCAAAGAGTGAGCGCCCAATACGAACCAATGTGGAGCCGCAATCGACGGCCACGGCGAGGTCGTTGCTCATCCCCATGGAGCGTTCGGGTAGGCTGAGTTGGTCGGCTCTTTTTACTAATTCTTTAAAAGCTTCGATGGTGGCTTGTTCATCTTCGGCCACCCCAACGGTCATTAAGCCTTTTACTTTGAGCCCTGCAGCTACCCCTCGGGCAACCAGTGGTTCGAGGTCTTCTACCGAACAGCCATTTTTTCCAGCGGTCTGCCATGGGGCGAACTGCACCAAAATAGCCGCCCCGGGGTCTCGTTTAGCAATTTCATCAACAAGTGACGGGCGGTCTACGGTTTGCCAAAGAGCTACCCGGCCGGCCAAATGTTTTACTTTGTTGCGTTGCACCGCCCCAATCATGTGCCAGGCAATTTTCGGGTCTTTTATTGCTTCTTGTTTGGTCAACATTTCTTGTGCGTAGTTTTCACCAACTTCGTTTAGTCCCGCTTCTTGGGCAGCCGCTACTGCGTCGGCCGGGAACCCTTTGGTTACCGCCAGGAGCCGGGTCAGGCCACCGCTTCGTTGGTTGAGTTCTGCTTGGAGGGCCGCCGCACGCTCCGTTACTTGCGAAAAATCTAAAGGGGATGCAGCCATAGCTAAAGACTAGGGGCTGTTTCTTGCCAGACGACCAGTGCTTGCCTCTGCGGGGCTTTGCTCGCCCGGTGCGACCAGTGTCGGTCGTCGCAAGACGTGCAAACGTCGTCCACGGTGATTTCATTTATTCCCAGGGAATTAAGCGAGCAAATAGCTGTCGCTCGCAGGTTGAGGGCCGGGTTTCCGTCGGTAGTGGTGGCTACTACCGAGGGGCCAAACTGATCAACAAACGATTGCCGGTCGGCCAGGCCGAAGGCATAGCAGCAAGGGCCGATGCTAGGGCCCATAACGGCTGATATTTCTCCCGGTGAAACCTTACGTAGTTGCTTTACCGTGGCGTCGATAATCCCCCCCTTTGTCCCCTTCCAGCCGGCGTGCAGGGCGGCCACCCCTCCCCCTTCGCTGATTAAGGCAATGGGGAGGCAGTCGGCGACGGCAATGGCTAAGACCGCTCCCGGGCAGTCGGTGACTGCGCCGTCGGCGGTCCGTTTGTTTTGCGCACCGGGGCCGGCAACATGCACTACTTGGTCTCCGTGCACTTGGCGCAGAAACGTCCAATGCTCACCGGGCGGGAGCGCCAGATGAGCATCAGAAGAAGAAAGTGAGTCCGCCACATTTTTAATGGCGGAAGATTGTGCTGGGTTGCCGACGGCTATATCGCCGTCGGCAACCTCAGACATGGCGACCCAGACCAGTTGACCCGACGACAGTCGTCGTTGCGCCAACTTCCGGGCCATGGCCCCTACTTAAGGAAGCTTGGTACGTCAAGCCCGTCATCGGCTTCTGCAGAGGTGTCTGCAAAAACGTCAACCATGGGGCTGTCGGGGGTGGCGGTAGTTGCCCGTTGACGAGGAGCCGGGCGATCTCCGTCCCAGCGGTCGAAACCGGCGGCGATGACCGTTACTCGAACATCGCTTCCCATTTCATCGTCAACTACGGTGCCGAAAATAATGTTGGCATCGGGGTGCGCTACGGCGTGAATGATCTCTGCCGCTTCGTTGACCTCGAACAGGCCCAAGTCGGCGGGTCCCGCGATGGTTAACAAAATACCTCGTGCCCCATCGATGGAAGCCTCCAGCAGTGGGCTAGAGATTGCGTTGCGGGCCGCATTAACGGCACGGCTTTCTCCGGTGGCTTGACCGACACCCATCAAAGCGGAGCCTGCATTTTGCATCACCATCTTTACGTCGGCGAAGTCCGTGTTGATCAATCCTGGGGTGGTGATCAAAGTGGTTATGCCTTGCACGCCTTGAAGAAGAACTTCGTCGGCCATGTTGAAGGCATTCAACAATGCAGTTTTTTCATCCGAGATGCTCAGCAAGCGATCGTTTGGAATAACGATTTGCGTGTCAACTTTTTCTTTAAGTTGCACGATGCCGTTTTCGGCTTGCACGGCGCGGCGTCGGCCTTCGAAACCGAAAGGACGAGTAACCACGGCGATGGTCAATGCACCGAGTGACTTGGCAACCTCGGCTACCACTGGGGCTGCGCCAGTTCCGGTGCCGCCACCTTCGCCGGCGGTGATGAACACCATGTCGGCGCCATCAATGGCTTCTTCAATTTCGGCCCGGTGGTCTTCGGCTGCTTGGCGCCCAACCTCGGGGTCGCTGCCGGCTCCTAAGCCACGGGTCAGTTCACGACCGATGTCGAGTTTGACATCAGCGTCGCTCATAAGCAGTGCTTGCGCATCAGTGTTGACGGCGATAAATTCGACGCCTCGAAGGCCAGATTCGATCATGCGGTTGACGGCGTTTACGCCACCACCGCCGACGCCGATGACCTTGATCACTGCGAGATAGTTTTGCGGGTTGTTTGCCATTTTTTCTTTCCTCACTTTTCCCACCCCAACCTTAAGGTTGAGGTTTAGGGTTCTGTTGTTAAACCTCTTCTAATAGTTGAGATACTACGCGGAGTAGTCACGCAACATCAACCCGTGGTCGCTAAACAACCGAAGGAAAAACCTGAAAACCTTAGAAAATCAAGGTTTCACTGGAGAAAAAATCTTAACAAGTGCCCTGTGTGCGAAGCAAAACCGGGTTTTGATGAATTGACACATCGATCACCTCTAGACAAGAAAGCTCCACCCGAGTAAGCACGGTGGCCAAGGAACGCATCTCATCTCGGTAATCCGTGCCGATCCCCAACTCAGCTATCACCCCTCCTACCAACTCCGCGCGCACCCCATCACCGGTTGGCGCCAAGGCTAAAATCCAGGCACCCAAATCAGGAGTGACTTCTTCGGCCGCTCGCAACAACGGGGTGATGCTGCTCACACGAGTACCGGGGCCACCTACCGAGTCAACCCGAATCACTGGCAAGGTCTCCTGCCCCGGTTGAGTCGCCGCCAAAACCGTGCCCGTGCGATCCAGTAAGAACCTCTCCCCGATCGGATTCACCGCCACCACCATAGGCACCCGCTCGGTAAAATTTATACGCACGGTTTGAGGCCACGCTCGCTCCACCGAAACTTCCTCCACCCAAGGAAGGGCGGTCACCCGATCATCGATTTCTTCCGCATTAACGTCAACCATGGGCGAGCCGTAAACCAGCCCAGAAGCCGCCAACACCTCCGCCTCGAGAACCCTTCCGTCCTCACCATGGACCTCAATAGTGGCGACAGCCAGCAGCGAAGAACGGGTGGCCGCAAAAGCCCCCACCAGCACAACCACTACGGCCAAAACAGCCCAAGCCCAGCGAAGCCAGCGTGCGCCCTGGGGCTTCGTATTTTCTTCAGCCTCCATGTTCATCAACGAACCCCACCATTACTGTTTCTGCCTGCAGGGCAACCCCTGTTTCTTCTAGAACTTTTTTTTGCACTAATTGCATCAAGGCATAGATGTCATCGGCCCGGCCCTGGGGGTCCGCCTGAATAAAGTTCGCATGTTTCGTAGATACCTCGGCCGTCCCCAAACGGTGACCTTTCAGCCCCACCGATTCAATCAACCGACCCGCAGAATCATTTGAAGGGTTAGCAAAAACTGACCCCGCATTTTGACCCCCTGGTTGGTTGTTCCTTCGCCACTGCACAATCTCAGTCAATTCCTGGGGGCCCTCGCCCGTGCCGTCTGCAGCTAAGAGCAAGGTTGCCTCGACCACCACATGGCAAGGCTTTAAAGCTGACCGTCGGTAACCCAAAGCAAGATCCGACTTTGACCATCGGGATGTTTCCCCAATTGAGAGATCAACCACCAACACGCTTTGGAGAACTTCTTTCATTTCTGCGCCATGGCCCCCCGCATTCATGCGCACCGCTCCCCCGATGGACCCCGGAACCCCGACCGCCCAAGCGAAACCTTGGAGACCCGCTTGCACACTCTGGCGAGCCACCACCGGCAAAAGAGCCGCCCCCCCTGCCGTAACGGTGGCCTCCTCCAAAGAAACCGATTCAAAAGCTGCACCAAGTTGCACCACTAAGCCAGCAAACCCCTGGTCAGCGACCAAAAGATTTGAGCCGCGTCCAATAACCAAAAAACAAACATCATGTCTTGCCGTAACACTTGCCACTTTTTGCAACTCTTCTGGCGACTCAACCTGTACAAACAAAGCCGCTGAACCACCCACCTTGTAAGTAGACAAAGCACCTAGCGGGTGTTCTTCCTGGCACCCTTTGGTTAGGGAAATCTTTCGAAGGTCCTTTGCCAAGACCCGCAGTACGTCATTCATTTTTGCCGCTCAAAAGCATTTGCACCTCGTCAGGAACCGTGGTGAGGTCACCCGCACCCATGGTCAGACAGCAATCGCCGTCCGCCAACACGTTGCCTAAAGCAGCCACCAGATCGGTGCGCCGTTCAACATAGTGGATTTCAAGATCGGGGCAGTCTGCACGCACCGCATCCACAATTAGTTGTCCAGAGACCCCCGGTCGAGGTGCTTCCCCTGAGGGGTAAACATCGGTGACATAAAGTAAATCCGCTTCGTTAAATGCCTCGCCAAAAGAACGCCAGAGTGCTTCGGTGCGGCTATAGCGGTGGGGTTGAAAAACCGCCACTAGTCGATTCCAGTTGCCACTTTTTGCTGCAGAAATGGTGGCAACCACTTCGGTAGGCAGATGCGCATAGTCATCAACAAAATGCACACCCTCTTTTTGACCCCGGTGTTCAAAGCGTCGCGCTACACCGCTAAAGCGAGAAAGTGCTTCAGTAACGGCCGCTGGTTCTGCACCCGCCAACAAGGCAATAACCGTCGCACAGGCAGCATTGCGTGCGTTATGCAAACCCGGAACAGGAAGAGAAACCGGCACACTCAGGCCATCTGGACCGTCCAGAAGAAACGACACCCCCTCCCATTTTTCGTTTACCTCACTAATTAACCAGTCAGCCTCTGGCGAAGTTCCCACCGTGGTTGCTCCGGTCGCTTGGGCCAAAAGGGCGCCTTGTTCGTCGTCGATACCTACCACCACCGGTCCATCAGTTTCTCGCACGAATTGCTGGAAAGCCTCACGGAGCGCCGCGAAGCCTCCGTGATGTTCAAGGTGGTCGGCTTCCACGTTGGTCACCACAGCAAACTTGCGGGGCAAGCGCAGAAAAGATCCGTCGCTTTCATCACCTTCCACCACAAAAAGGTCGCCTTCATCCCAGGCTGCTCCACCGCCCACTTCATTTACTTCGCCGCCGATAATGAACGAAGGCCGACAATGGGCCTCACGTAATATGAGCGCCAACATCGAAGAAGTCGTTGTTTTGCCGTGTGTCCCCGAGACCACGATGCTGGACCGCTGAGCAGCTATTGCCGCTAAGGCCGCTGCTCGACTCACCACCGGCACCCCATGTTCCCAGGCGAAACGGCACTCGCTGTTAATGTCCGGCACTGCTGTTGAACGAGTAACCACCTCCGCCGACCCCACATTGTCGGGATGGTGACCCACCGTTACCGTGACCCCCAGAGCCCGCAAACGATCAAGGCCTGCAGATTCTTTAAGATCGGAGCCAGAAACGGTGTGCCCCATAGCATTCAAAACTTCGGCGATGGCTCCCATACCTGCACCGCCTACCCCGACTACGTGTACTGTCCGTGGCACGGCAAGATCGGGCATTTGGTCATCAGGAAACCCAGAGGGTTGAATCAATCCGTTTTCTGGCCCGCCGTTTGCATCAAGTTCAGTCACGCATTTTCTCCTTCACTAGTACTGCTACCTCTTGTGCCGCGTAGGGGCGGCCCAGCGCTGCGCCAGCCTGGGCCATGGTCGCTCGCCGAGCATTGTTTTCCAACAACTCCCCCAGGGTCGCTGCGAGTTGCCTTCCGGTCGTGTCTGCATCGGGCAACAACACCGCCGCCCCGCAAGTTTGTAGTTCCTGTGCGTTGAGCGTTTGGTGATCCCCTGGCGCACCCGGTAAAGGAATAAGTATCGCCGGTACCCCAATGGTGGAGAGTTCCGCCACCGTGGTTGCTCCAGAGCGGCAAATCACCACATCAGCGGCCGCCAATAACTTGGGTAAATTGTTTTCGTATTCCACCGGCCGGTAATCAACGTTCGAAGGGGCCTGCCGGGGCTGGCAATCGCTCTGAGCAAAATCTCGTCCCCCCAACACGTGGTGCACCACAATCGGCGCGCCAGCCCAGTCTTCTACCATTTGGGCGGTTGCTTGATTGATGCGGCGCGCCCCCAACGAGCCACCAAACACCACCACCAGATGCTGGGCGTCCAATTGAAGATCTGCTCGTGCGGCACTACGACCCGTCCCATTAGTTAGTCGGCGCACTTCTTCGCGCACCGGGTTACCCAGGTTCGTTGCCTTAGGCAAGCCGGTGTGATCAAAAGCCACCACACATGCTGACGCAAAACGGCCAAATAATCGATTGGCGGCACCCGGTACAGCATTTTGTTCAACCACGACCAACGGAACCCGTAGCAGTACTGCGGCCAACGACCCCGGCACGCTGGCATAGCCGCCCAGCGACACCACCACGCCAGGACGCCGATTGGCAACTATTTTGATGCCCATGGCCATGGCCTTGAGCAAACCCCATACCGCCGCGATGTTGGCCAAAGCGAGTCGCCGTTGAATACCGCGCCCCGGCAGGGCACTCAGCGAGAAACCTGCCTCCGGAGCCAGTCGGACCTCTATCCCCCGTTCGCTGCCCAATAGGTGCACCTCGGAGGCCTCAGTTACTACCCCTTCATCGACCAAAGCTTGTGCTATGGCCAGCCCGGGCAGAACATGCCCCGCGGTGCCCCCACCAGCAATGATTACGGTGCTTCGTTTTACTTTTGCCATGCTTAGTCTTTGGTGTTGGGTGTTAGGTCTGTCGAGCGACGTTAAGCAAAATACCATAAGCACCCATGGTGGCCACTAATGCACTGCCGCCGAAGGACACAAATGGCAAAGGCACCCCAGTAATAGGAAGCAAGCCCAACACCGCACCGATGTTGACAAAAGATTGAATCAATATCCAAACGGTGACCCCGGCTGCCAGGAGTTGCCCGAAAGCGTCGGGGGCATGGATTGCCGTCGATAACCCGGTGAAGCCAATAACGAGGTACAAGACAATGACCAGCATGGCCCCCAATAGCCCGAGTTCTTCCGCCACGATGGCGTAAATAAAGTCCGTATGAGCAAAGGGGAGGAAACCCCACTTAGCTCGACTGGCCCCCAACCCCAAACCAAAAATACCTCCGTTGGATACCGCCACCCCCGCCTGAATGGTTTGCCAACCGGTGTTATGCAGGTCGCTCCATGGATCCCACACCCCTAATAGGCGCCGTCGTCGATAGCCAGCGTTCATGCTCAGAACACCAGCCGTCAAAACCCCGGCGCCGCCTAGCCCGGCCAAAACACGCAACCGCAGGCCGGCAAAGAAAAGTGCAGAGGCCACCATGGTGGCGATAATAATGGCGGTACCGAGGTCGGGTTCCATCATGAGCAAGAAACCGAAAAGACCAGTGAGTCCTAAGAGTGGGCGGACCGTTTTTTTGAAATCATCAATGTGATAACCAGGACGCGAGAGAAAATCGGCGCAGAAAAGCAACACCGCCAACTTGGCCACTTCAGAAGGTTGAAAGATCAACGGGCCTACCCCCAACCAGCGGGTCGCACCATTCGCGCTGATACCTACTCCGGGGAGCATCACCACGACCAGCAGTACCCCGGCGGTACCCAAAGCTACCCCCGAGAGGTTCCGCAACAAGCGGTAGTCAATGCGCATAACGGCCAAACAAGCCACTAAACCCACCACAAAAAATATCATTTGGCGACGCAGGTGAAACCATGCATCTTCGTGAGCCTGAAGGTCGTTGACCGATGAGGCAGAAAGCACCATCACTACCCCCAACAATGACAATAGCAAAGCGGCCACTCCGAGAATTAAAAAACGAGGGCTGCGTTTACCCGAAGCCCGACGCGGTGAGCGAACGATCTTTTCTGGCTTTGCCCCGGTGCTTTCTTTACCAAGCGAACGAAAGAGTTGCTTTAGACTGAGGTTCATGCGGGTTTTGTTTCTTTATGATTTTGCACCAGACGGATGAAATCTTCCCCACGCTGGACATAAGAGTCGTAGTGGTCAAATGAGGTGCAACCCGGTGACAAAAGAATCGTGCCTTCGTTTTTCGTTACCGAAATGGCTTGGCCGACGGCTTCTTCTAATGAACTGACCACCACTACGGGGCACACTTTTTCAAAAACTGCTTCCATTTGTTTCGCTGCTTCACCGAAGGCCACCACTTGGGTGGGGGCCAGCGAGCCAAGCGGCGAAAGGTCCACCCCTTTGTTGCGCCCACCAACCAAAAGGGTCAGTTCTGAAAAAGATTCCGCGGCGCTCATCACCGCATGAGGAGTGGTGGCTTTGCTGTCATTAATAAACGTCACGCCATCAATTTCTCCGACGACCTGCATGCGATGCGGTAACCCAGTAAAGGAGCGTAGGGCTATTGCGCACCCTGATACTGATGCACCGAAGCGCATGGCCAAAGCCAACGCTGCTTGGGCATTGGCCAAATCGTGGAGGAAACGACGAGGCAATTCGCTGATGGCCACCACTTGCTGCTCGTCAAAAACTAGCCATCCATTTTCTAACCGACAGGTCGCCTCTGCCGTACCAAAACTGGTGGCCCCTGCTGGGGCATGGGCCGCCACTACCGGGTCGGCCAAATTTGCAATGGCTTGGACCGGTTCTTCAAGACCTTCCCAAATACGTGCTTTGGCTGCTTGATAGGCGGCCAAATCCTGGTGGAGATCAAGGTGGTCGGGGGCGAAGTTCAACCAGGCCGCAGGGTGAGCAGAAAACTTTTGGGTGTGAGCCAACCGAAACGAGGAGGCTTCTAAGACGAACCGCTCGGTGGCTTGATCATCGAGGGCCGCAACTAGTGGAATTTCCGTGTTGCCAACCGCACAAGCCTTTATGCCTGATTCAGCCAGCATGTTCACCACCAAAGTAACCACCGTAGTTTTTCCGTTGGTTCCCGTGACGGCACAGCACGGCCGATCGTCCCACGCTTGCGCTAAGTCAAACTCGTCGAGAATCGGCACATGACTTGTTTTGGCCTGAGTAAAAACTGGGTGGGCATCGGGTAGGCCGGGGCTCACCACCACCTGTCGGCAACCGTTCAACAACTCTGCCCATTGGTTGCCTTGTGGAGCTTCGAAATAATCTACGTTGAGCCTTTTTGCCGTTTCACGAGAAAGTTCCGTGGGGTGATCGTCCACTACCCGCACCGGCTCTTGACGGCTTTGCAATGCTCGTACCACTGCTTGGCCGGTGACACCCAAGCCAACCACCAAGGTGTGTTGGCTCACGGGCCAAACACCGTGACCCCTGCTTTGATGGAATCGGCGTAGAACAAGCCCAAACTTACCGCCGTGCAAAGGCCAGAGATAATCCAAAAACGAACAATAACCGTTGTTTCGGGCCACCCACCGAGTTCAAAGTGGTGATGCACCGGGGCCATCCGAAAAATACGTCGTCCTCCAAAAAGGCGGAAACTGCCGACTTGCAAAATCACCGAAACGGTTTCCATAACAAACAATCCGGCCACGATAGGCAACAGCAACTGGGTGTTAGTAGCTAACGCTAAAGCAGCCAAACCGGTACCGATAGCCAGTGACCCGGTGTCGCCCATAAATATTTGCGCCGGGGCGGCGTTCCACCAGAGAAACCCGATGCAGCCACCGGCCATGGCGGCCGCCACGATGGCCAAGTCCAAAGCGTGCGCCACCTGATAGGTGTCGTAGTAGCGGAACTGCCAAAAAGCCATAACCACAAAAGCGGCAAAACCTAAGGTGCTGGCTCCGGCGGCCAGCCCGTCGAGTCCATCGGTGAGGTTCACAGCATTGGATGAACCGATAATCAATAGCACTGCCCAAGCCACCCACAAAATGTTTCCCAGTTCGATTCCCGGTTGCGAATAACGGGTAAACGAAAGGGTGGTATGCACCGAGGTGTAGTTGACCATAAGCACCCCAAAGGTGATGGCTACGGCAAGCAGGCCCAACATTTTAGTGCGTTTATTTAAACCAAGGTTGCGTTCTCGTACCACCTTGATCCAGTCGTCGAGCAAGCCCACCGCTCCCCCGCCCACGATGGCCAAGATGACAAAAATTCCGCTCCGGGTGTAAATGCCGCGGTACAGGTTGCTGGCCATGTAGCCGGTAAAGGCACCGACCACAATGGCCAGGCCGCCCATGGTTGGGGTGCCCGCTTTAAAGGCATGCCCTTGGGGGCCGTCGTCGCGAATCGGTTGGCCTATGCGGAGGCGAGTAAGCCAAAGAATTAAAAAACGTGTGCCAATAAGCGAAACGACCATAGAGACCGCAGCGGCCAGCAGTAAGCCGATCACTGGTTCATCTCCGAGAGAAGTTTTTCAACTATTTGACGGTCGTCGAAAGGAAAGAACTGGCCCGCTATTTCTTGGGTCTGTTCGTGTCCTTTTCCGGCAATCACTACCACGTCGCCGGGGTTGGCGGCATAGAGCGCGGCGGCTATTGCTTTCGCTCGGTCAAGTTCTTGGAGGGCAGGTTGCTCGGTCATCCCTACTAGAATGTCCTCTATGACCCCCCTAGGTGGTTCATCCCTCGGATTATCTGAAGTCACGAAGCATAAATCGGCACCTTTTTGTGCCGCCGCTCCCATTAACGGGCGCTTCCCGTGGTCACGATTTCCACCGCAGCCAAAGACCAGCAACACTTTTTTGCTTCCCGCTAAGGATCGGGCGGCCAGCAAAACCGTCGCTAAGGCCTCTGGCGTGTGGGCATAGTCGACTACTACTACTGGCCCACCTGCTGCCGCAATGGTCTCAAAGCGGCCTGGTACCGGTGTCACTTGTTGGAGCGCTTCGACAATGGTGGCCGGCCCCACCCCAACGATTTGCGCCAACTCTGCCGCTACTAAAGCATTGGTCGCCATAAATGCGGCCCCCAGAGGCAACACAATCTCGTGGCCCTGCCACACAAACACCGTGCTGGTGGGGTGAACGACAATTTTTGCTTGGCCTGACGAAACGGTGGCCACCTGCAAACCCTTTGTTTGGGCCTGCGTGGCGATTTCTTGGCCAACTTGGTCATCGATCACTACTACTGCTTGCTGCGAAAAGGCCAATGAGAAAAGTCGTTCTTTTGCTGCCCGGTAGGCGGCCAAGTCGGGGTGGTAGTCAAGATGATCACGAGACAGGTTGGTGAAAGCCACTGCAGCAAAACTTGTACCATCTGCTCGGTGTTGCGTTAAAGCGTGTGAGGAAACCTCCATGACCACGCTGTCCATGCCTTCATTTTTCCATTGGGCTAAGCGCTGTTGAAGATCGGGTGCTTCTGGAGTGGTGCGCTCCCCATTTAAGGTGCCCGATAAGGCCACCTGGCGTCCGGCAAAAGAAAGTATTTGTGTCAAAAGGTGCGCCACGCTGGTTTTTCCGTTGGTGCCGGTAACGCCAATAACCATCAGGTGGCGGCTGGGGTCTTCAAAAATAGCGCTACTTAGTAGCGCCATGGCGGGCCGGACGTCATCCACCATGACCACGGGAACGTTTGTTGCGACCGGTCGATCCGCCACCACGGCAACTGCTCCAGCCGCCAGGGCAGACGCAATGTGCTGGTGGCCGTCATGAGCCAAGCCCCGAACGCAACAAAAAATGTTGCCTGGTTTTACTTGGCGAGAATCGTAAGCAACTCCGGTGATTTCAACGGCAAGGGTTTCGGTCGCCACGGATTCTGCGCCCTTTAGCCCTGCGGCATTTATTAATGACTGAAGGTCCATGTCAGCCGGTGGCCGAGAGGGCCACCTCACCGTCGTTAAGAGCGGCGGCAGCAGCTTCGGCTTCGGCGATGGCCCGAACTTGAGCGGGGGTAGCAGCAATGACCCGGCCGACGTCTTCGAGGCCGATGCGTTCTGACTCTGAGGGGATACGCATTTGACGGACCGCAAACTGTGCGAACTCAGCAAAGACTGGTGCTGCAGCGCTGCCCCCGGAGTAGGTGGGGTAGGTGGGTTCATCGATCACCACGAGGATGGCCAGTTCAGGTGCTTCGGCAGGAAGAAAGCCGGCGAAGCTTGCTACGTATTCGAGTTCTCCGATTTCTCGGCCGTAGCCACCCTCGGGGTGCGGCTTCCAAGCGGTTCCGGTTTTTCCGGCTACTCGATAGCCCGGCACTTGAGCGTTCACGCCGGTACCTTCGGCGACCACTGCTTCCATCATGGGGATCAGCATCTCGGCGGTTTCTTCGGGGAAGACTCGGCGAGAGGCTTCGCTGGACAAAATATTGAACATGCCATCATTGTCGCGCGTTCCTAAGACCAATGTGGGGGCAGGACGTAACCCGCCGTTGGCGATGGTGGCGTAAGCCGTCACCATCTGCATAGGAGACACCGCCACGCCTTGCCCAATGGCGATGGTAGGCAACGAGGTGCCCGTCCATTTACCTACTGGGGTCAGCAGGCCGCTGGCTTCCCCGGGGAAATCTAGTCCGGTGGGTGAGCCAATGCCGAACTCCACCAACTGGTCGTAGAGTCGCTCGGCGCCAAGGTCTTGAGCCCACAATATGGTGCCCACGTTGGAGGATTGGCGCAAAATGTCGGCCACCGTCCATTCTTCTTCTTCGTGGGCAAATGAGTCGGTGAACTCGCCGTCAGATACCCGCACCCAGTTGTCAACCAAACGACTTGAGGAAGGGCCAGCCGTTTTGGTTTCTAAGATCGCTGAAAAAGTTAACGGCTTCATAACGGAGCCAGGCTCGTAGGTCCAGGTGACCGCACGATGTTCCGACGCGGGCACAACCAAGCCGTCCTCGCCGCGGACCACGGTGGCCGATGCGAGGACTTCTCCGGTGGCCGGATGCATGGCCACCAGTATCCCCGCTTCGGCATTGGCATTAATCACCCCTTCAGTCAGCAACCGCTCTGCCTCAAACTGAAGCGACCGGTCAATGGAGAGGACCAGCGTCTCCCCTTCTTTGGCCGGGTCTATTTGATACTGGCCGCCGGGGATGGTCGAGCCACTAGCGCCCACTTCGACAACCATTTGACCGGTGGTTCCCGAAAGCAAACCGTCGTAGACCAGTTCAAGACCGCTAATACCGATGCTGTCAATGTCGGTGCGTCCCAGTACGGCCAAGCTTGACTCGTTGCCGGGCCGGACTCGCGAGCGTTCGTCAATGGCGTAAACCCCAGGGAGGTTGAGGGCCAAAACATCGTCCACTACTTTTTCTTCTACTTGTCGTACCAAGTAGGCGAAGGAGCGATCGCTAGCTAACCGGTTGTAGAGGGTTTCCTCGCTGGTGCTGATTAGGTCGGCTAGCGCTCGGGCAGAACGGCCTGGTTCAATTACCAAACGGGGGTCCACTATCAGTGATTGCAAGGGCACCGAGAGAGCGAGGTCCACACCATTGCGGTCGATGATGGCGCCCCGCCCGGCCGGCAGGGTGACAGTGCGAATACTTTGAGCGCTTCCGAATTCTTGATAGCGCTGATCATTTTGTAGGACTTGGAGGTTCACCAAGCGCCAACCGAAGAAGGCGGCCGCCAAAATAAAAGTAAAACCGGCAAAGGCTGAACGGCGTCGTATTTGACGCCCTCCGCTAGCCTTTTTGGCGTTCTTTTTCACTGCTGCGCTCATCGACTGGTCCTTGAGAAGGGGTTATATGAGGGGGCAGGCACGGGATGCAGTAGGTCACCAGGCACCACCGCGGCCAGATACACCCGAGCAGGCGGCGGCACCATGCCTAAGCGTCCTTGGGCTACTGCCAAAATGCGATCAGGGTTTTCCAGCCGAGCTACTTCCATGCGGAGTACTTGTGATTGTTCCTGAGCGTTTTCGAGACGGGCATTTAAGCGATCGAGACCAAATTGCTCGCTCACTAAAACGCTGCGAAACCCTGCCAAAGCAAGCAACAAAACGAACACTGCGAGTACCACCAGGATGGCCCAAGAGCCCACTCGACTTGGTTGGTCAGTGGTGGCCCGGGGTGCGGTTTGGGTGGCGCCCCGTAGCGGCCAGTTAATTGCCGTCATGATGAATTACTTCTTTCGTTTTGAGTCGTTCAACGGTGCGAAGCCGGGCGCTGGCCGCCCGCCGGTTGACTTGTTTTTCGGATTCCGTGGGGGTGACCGAGCCCCGCCGCAGTAAGCGGACCAAAGGTTGTGCGCCGCAGCCACAGGGCAGTTGTGCCGGGCATTGGCACCCGCCGGTAGAGGCGTTCACAAAGGTTTTTTTTACCAGACGGTCTTCACCGGAGTGGTAAGACAAAACTGCTCCTCGCCCACCGGGGCGAAGCCGCTTGATCGCTGTTTGGAGGGCTGGTTCGATTTGCGCCAGCTCACCGTTTACTTCAATGCGAAGTGCTTGAAAAGTACGTTTAGCGGGGTGGCCGCCTTTGCGACGTGCCGCAGCGGGAATCGCTTCTTTAATAACGTCGGCCAGGGTTGCGGTGTCTTCGAGGGGGCGGTTGCTTACTATGGCGGCCGCTATTTGACGAGAGAAGCGTTCATCCCCATAGCGATAGAGGACTTGAGACAGCTGGTCTGCCGGGTACTCGTTGACAATTTTGTGGGCGGTCAGGTCTTGGCGGCGATCCATTCGCATGTCCAGCGGCCCGCAGTGGCGAAAACTAAAACCCCGGTCGGCGTGGTCGAGTTGCGGCGAAGACACCCCGAGGTCAAAGAGGAATCCAGAAAGTTCCGTAATGCCTAACTGGTCCATCACGTTGCCTAGTTCGGCGAAGGTCGCTTGGTGCAAGGTGGTGCGCTCGGCCATGGGGGCCAATCGTTCGGCTGCTGCTTTAAGGGCTACGGCATCACGGTCTAAACCCAGCAAGGTCCAATCGGGGCGTTGTTCAAGTAGCGCGCTGGCGTGCCCGGCACCGCCCAAGGTGGCATCTAAAATAACGCCGCTGGGTGCGGGGTCAAGAACTTGGCAAATTTCTTTCAGCATCACGGGCTGATGCAAAAATGCTTCGGAGGGGGAAAGAGTGCTCATGATGCGTTGGCTCCTCGAAAGACCGGGGGCAACAAGCCCGCCCATTGACAGTCCCTCGACCAGCGAACGCCCGTCGGGTTGTCTCTCCTGATCGGGCTGGACGGCAAGCGGGCGGAGTAGGGGCCTCCCGTCCTGCCGATCGAAGGACTGTCAATGTTCGGACCGGGCCGTTCCCCAGTTCTTTGGTCGGTGTTGCTGCCTTGGGGTGCCCTTTCTGTCTCGGTTTAGATTCCGCTGCCTTGGCGGAAGGCTTCGGCGACGGAGTGGTCAAGGTCGTCGGCCATGTCGTCCCACGATGGGGCGTTCCAAATTTCAATCCAGTCAATGGCTCCGCAAACCACCAGGTCTCGTTCTAATTTGGCGAAGCTTTGCAAACGAGCGGGGATCATTATGCGACCCTGAGCATCGGGACGTACTTCTTCAGAGCGTGCCGCTAAGCCTCGCAAAACATTGGCGTCGGTGGCTCCGGCCCTTACTTCTTCTTCGAGGCGACGCACCATTACTTCGAAGCGTTCGGCGGTCCAGAGCGCTACGCAGCCGGCCCAAGGCGAGAGGTAAGCGGTATCCGCAAAATGGCTGCGGAACTTAGCGGGAAGCACCAAGCGTCCTTTTCCGTCCAGGGTGTGGTCGTAGGTTCCGACGAAGGCCATTTTGTTGCTCCTCTCTGTTGATAGTTCAGGTGGTGGTGTTGATGTTCACCTTAGGAGTTGATTCTCCCTTTTCCCCCACAAGGCTCCACTCTAATCAACTATTCCTCCACAATGCAAATCAATTCACCCTTTGGGCGCGCAAAAAGAGAGATCTTTCACCGCTTTGCTCCCCTACAACCCCCAGTCAAGGGAGGCAGTTAAGGGAGGCGACGCAAAAAAGCTGCCAGGAGATCTTGGGCCGAAACATTCAACCCGGCCGCTAAATCAGCTAACTCAGTGGCTGCTCTCTTTGGCAAACCGAAAACATCGACCAACTCTTGTGGCTCCCAAGCCAGCAAAACCGCACACTGAAACCTGGCCCCCTGCCGGGTTCGACGCTGACTAACCCCCACCACCTTGCGGCCCCCCACCGTTAGCTCTCCTGGCCCCAACCCAGCAAAACAGATATCACCAGACCACTCCGAGGCTTGCATCGCCTCTCGGTGAACTTCCGCTTCCCAACCCAGGTCTTTAAGGGTCTGTTCCCACACCTGACCCAACCACCAGGTCGCTTGACCAACATCATCAAGCCAAAGTTCATCTTTCTGCGGCAACAGCACATCGACCCAAAAGACATCTTCGGCCCGCAACAGCACCGCCGCTCCTCCCGATCGGCGCTTTGTTACTTCTCGCCCGAGTTGCTCCGCTCGACGAGCAACGGCCTGGTCTTGTCCGCTACCTAAAACAAGCGTGGGTTTTTCTATTGGGCAAACCAGCAACCCTCGCTGACTAAAATCCGGTTCCAACTGATGCAGTTCTGCTACCGAGCCTTTTGGATACGAGATCTTCCAGGAGGAACGGCTCAAGTTGTTACTCGAGAAAAGCTCCGCGTCCAACGCAGCCAAGTCACCACATCTTCCGTGGACGGCAACTGTGCCGCATCGCCATATTGTGTGACGCTACGTAAGGCCATTAAAGCAGGGTCCGGCAACGGCAAAAAAGGAGGACGCAGCCACCAGTGCTTCCCGGCCAATCGGTGGGCTTGCACCAGCGCGGTCAGCCACAGGCTGGGGTGCGCCAACAAGGCGACACCTACACGCAGCAACCACTTACCCCTCATCACTCCTCAACTCTTCGCATCGAAGCCTTTACCATTTGCCTTTACCTCGCCACCCGTACCGCACAAAACTTTCGCTAACTGGCTTTGGGCCACGCTTAGCGTCTTCCTTGTTCTCCCCGTTGAAAACGTTCACGCATTTTGGCCCGAGTATCACCCAAAGTGTTTTTCAAAGTAGAACCGCGATTGGATTGTGCTGCTTGTTGCAAACTGGTGCGCCCCAAATGGCGAGCGCTTCGTTCTAATGCTAAACCCGAGGCCATCATTACCAAAAAACCTCCGAAGGCAAAAACATACGAAGTAGACAAGCTAAGCACCATGGCGGCCAAGCCCACCAAAAAACCGAGGACAGACCACTTGAGGTGGCGCAGCGAATAGGTATAAACCGTCGTTTCTGCGACCTCACGAGCCAACCCGGGGTCGGTTTCGTAAAGTTGCTCTTCTATTTCGCTGAGGATTCGTTCCTCGTCTTCAGAAAGTGGCACCTATGTATCCAATCATGTTTTACCCCCCTAGCATCGCATACCTTGCCCCCAGCCACAACTCGGTTCTTAATAAGTCGAGGCAACAAGTGGTAAAAATTCTTCCGCAGAGCCTTTTTTAATTCTCGTCTTTGTTGGGGCCCCACTGCTGGTCACCTCGTTGCTTCGGCTTTAGCCCGTCGGGGCCGACCGCCGAACCCGGACCAATGGCGTCTCCCCCAAATCGGCGGCGTATTTCGTCTACCGTTTCGTCTATTTCACGCCACGACGGAGCCCCGGCATCTTCGAGGCGCAACTGTTGCGCTTCCGCCCCCTGCAGTCCGCTCACGGCGACCCCCAAAAGCCGTACCCCTTTGCTGAGGTCCAAGTTGTCCAGCAAGGTTTGGGCCACCGATAAGATTTCGACCCCCAGGTCGGTGGCATCAGGCAAGGTATGCGATCGGGTCAAGGTGGTGAAATCTGGTGCCCTTACCTTGATGCTGATAGTGCGCCCCATCTTGTCTGCCTTGCGCAACCGCCCGGCTACCGCATCGACCATGCGGGTAAGTTCTCGCCGTAAAGCGGGGCGAGCAAAAAGGTCCTGAGCGAACGTTTCCTCGTGACCGATTGATTTAACCCCTTGTTGCGGGTTAACTCTTCGTTCGTCCCTTCCCCGAGCCAATCGCCAGAGTTGGCGACCCGCCGCATTTCCTAAAGTAGTTATCAACGTGGTTTCTGGTACTTGAGCGAGGTCCCCCACCGTTTGGATACCTAAACGGTGGAGCCGTTCTTCAGTTTTGGGCCCTATTCCCCAAACTGCTTTTATGGGCAACGGAAAAAGAAACCCGTTGATGTTTTCTGTCTCCACCACGCAAACCCCAAGGCCAGGAAGAATCTCTTTGCCTTTGACTCGGGGCTTTGCCTCGTTGCTGGCCAACTTGGCTAAGAACTTGTTGGGAGCCACCCCCACTGCGCATCGCAAACCTTCGGCGGCGTATATTCGGTCTCGGATTTCTTGAGCTAATTTTTGCGGTGCCCCCAACGACCGGCCGGCCCCGGAAACATCAAGAAATGCTTCGTCAAGGGATATGGGTTCTACCAGCGGAGTGAACTGTTCAAAAATATCCATGATCCGGCGGCTGACTTCTTCGTAAAGGCCGTAGTGGCCAGATAAAAAAATCAGGTGAGGGCAAAGCTGCCGAGCACGGTACGACGACATGGCCGAGTGGATGCCGTAGATGCGAGCTTCGTATGAAGCGGCCGCCACCACCCCCCGTTCTCCGGCTCCCCCCACCACCACGGGTTTTCCCCGCAACCCGGGTTGTTGCACAATTTCTACCGAAGCAAAAAAAGCATCCATGTCGACATGCAAAATGGACGGCGTTTTTGTCACTGGCGCTCTACCCGAAGTTCTCCCTGGCTGGTTTTTCGCACCTTATACGAAAAATGAGCACCCGAGGTTTGCGGACTCGTCAACCAACTACTCACCGGTTCCTGCACCCAAAGTGGTGACTCTTTTAAAAGCAACCCGGCATCTTTTTGTTGAACAAAGCGTGCCTCTTCAACAATCCCATCGGGGTCTTCAAAGATGAACTCGCCTGACCACAAGTGGGCACGGTGTACTTCAACTTGTAGCAGCATGTCACGATCTGTAAACGCTACTTCTACGGTGTAAGCAAGCTCGCCCCACTGATCAACTCGCAGGCCAGTTTCTTCAATCACTTCTCGCCGTAAGGCCTCCAAAGGTGTTTCTCCTTCGTCGACTACCCCACCGGGAGGTGTCCAATCCAGAGAACCGTTGCGTCGCCGGTTGGCTACCAACAAAAGGCCTTGGGGGTTTTGCAGTAATGCTCCTGCTACTTTCCAATGCCTCATCTTCCTAGTCTGCCACTTCACAGCAGGCAAGGTGACCCCTACCCATACGCAAACTTTTTGTTCGCTTGGCTCACTCGTTTACTGACCTCTTCGCTAGCCTCGCGAGGCAAGCAATAGGATCCAAATAACTACCCAAACCAATGAGAAGCCAACACGTGAACGATCAGCCCGCCATCACCTCTACTCCTGCACAATCTGCTGCTCCCTCGTTAACAGCGCGCCTTCTCGCTCTGGTGGCTATTGTCGTCGCTGGTGCTTGCGGAGGTTTGGTCGGCTACTCCGTTGCTGATTTACAGTGCGCTGATGGTTGCACCGCTTGGGCGGGGTCCTTCGGGGTCTTTGGCGCTGTGCTGGCCGCCGGCGGGGTGGGCATCGTTTCGGTTTTGACCTTGCGAGCCATGACTGAATGGCGCACCGGGCAACGCCAACAGTCCCTACGCCAGCGACGCTCCAACAACTAAACCCCGTGGCTGACCCAACGCAACTTCGAGAATTGGCCTTAGCGGCGGCACGTTTGGTGGCTCCCACTTTGCGCCAAAAAGCCGGCCGAACCCCCGCCGAAGATACAAAAAGTACGCTGACCGACATGGTCACCGCGGCCGACCGTTGGTCAGAAGAAACGCTCGTCAACTATCTCCTTAGCCAACGCCCCAACGACGGCGTTTTGGGCGAAGAAGGAGCGTCGGTAGACGGCACCTCTGGGGTGCGCTGGATCATTGACCCCATTGATGGCACCACCAACTTTATGTACGGGCTCACCGGGTACACCGTTTCCATCGCCGCCGAGGTAGACGGTGTGCTGGTCGCCGGGGTCATCGTAGACCCGGCAGCAGGTGACGAGTTTGCGGCCGCTCTTGGCCAAGGGGCTACCCGAAATGAGCAAGAAATTAGGGTCAGGCCGGCACCAAACTTGACTCATGCCTTGTTGGCTACCGGTTTTGGTTACCGACCTGAGCGACGTGTCGAACAAGCGCAGTCTTTGGTAGCGGTCCTGTCTCAGGTGCGAGACATTCGCCGTTTTGGTGGTGCGGCCTACGACCTGGCCAGCGTGGCTTGTGGCCGGGTAGATGGTTACTTTGAAAGTGAATTAAACCTCTGGGATATGGCTGCGGGCCTTGTTTTAGTTGCCGAAGCGGGGGGCGTGGTGACCGACCTTGAAGGAAACTTTCCTCAAAAAGATTTTGTCCTCGCCACCACAGCAGAACTTCACCCGGAACTCATCAAATTGCTTCGTTCGGCGGAGTACCTTTAAATGTGCGATGATGGGCACCGATGAGCTCCACTTTTGTCCTCTCTGTTGAGACTGTATGACCTTAAGAGAAACCCGCGTACTTACCGTTGAAGACGACGAACGTATCCGTACTGCGGTGCGTTTGGCCTTAGAAGAAGAAGGCTGGGCGGTTGACGAAACAGCAACCGGCGAAGAAGCATTAACCGCTTTTGCTCGCCAACCCGCAGATGTGGTGCTGATTGACATCATGTTGCCCGGTATGGACGGGTTTGAGGTTTGCCGCAATATTCGCCGAAACAGCGATGTCCCAATTGTCATGGTGACTGCTCGCGACGATACCCATGATGTGGTTGCGGGCTTGGAGGCTGGGGCCGACGATTATTTAACGAAACCTTTCGTCCCTAAAGAACTTTCCGCTCGCATTCGAGCGTTGCTGCGACGGGCCCGATCCACTGACAACGTCCCTTCACGCATCGTTATTGATCGCCTTGAATTGATTCCCGATGAAGGGGTGGTCAAAGTTGAGGATAAAGAAATCCATCTCACCCGAACCGAGTTTCGTCTCCTTGTTGAGTTAGCTGCACAGCCAGGACGGGTGCTCAGCCGCGAAGATCTCTTGCAAAAGGTGTGGGACTACGACTATTTCGGCGACGGTCGGCTAGTTGACGTGCACGTTCGTCGATTGCGCACCAAGATTGAACTCGACCCCGCCAACCCGCGCTATGTCATGACGGTGCGTGGCATGGGGTACAAACTACAGCCCTGATTCTTAAACTTCCCTTATGAGCGAACTCGCAGCCGACCAAGATACGGACTCTTCCTCCGCTCTTAAATTCGGCCTCCAGTCAAGCATTTTATTTTCTTTTGCCATTGGCGGGCTCGCTCTTTCTTTGCTGCTGGCCGGCGCTACATTGATTTTGGCTCGTCAACAGTTGGTAGAAAACCGCGAGGGGGCGGCGGCGGCCATAGCGGTAAACAACGCCAGCCGTCTCAGCAACCAACTCACGCCGGAGTCAACTATTGAAAGTTTGCCGTCCATCGTTGACTCGTTGACTCGCATTGAGGGCGCTCAACCGGTGGTACGACTTAACGATCGTTGGCTTCCGGGGCCGGAGATTGGGCGCGAAGACCTCCCGCTTTTGTTACGGATTCAAGTAGCCAACGGCGCTGCTGGACAACTGCTTACCGAGATCAAAGGGCGCCCTCACCTTGTTATTGGTATTCCGTTGGTGGCATTTGATGCCGACTATTTTGAAGCCGTTGACTTGGTTGATCTTGACGACACCTTGCGTACTTTGCAAATAATTTTGGGAAGCGCTGCTGCTTTCACCACCTTGATGGGCGCATTGGTGGGGCTTTGGGCCAGCCGTAGAACGCTTCGCCCTTTACGCCGGGTAGGGGTAGCGGCGGCGGCCATTGCAGGTGGGCGTCTCGATACACGGTTGGCAGATATCGATGACCCTGATCTTGATCAACTCACGCAATCTTTTAACGAAATGGCCGAAGCTTTAGAAAAACGCATTCAACGAGATGCCCGTTTTGCCTCCGATGTAAGCCACGAATTGCGCAGCCCTTTAACCACCTTGACTTCCAGCGTGGCAGTTTTGGAGGCGCGCCGCCATGAATTGTCAGAACGTTCACGAACTGCTTTGAATCTTCTCTCTGGCGACCTCACGCGTTTTAGTCGTTTAGTAGAGGACCTTTTGGAGATTTCTCGTTTTGATGCTGGGGCTGCTTCTCTGGATCTCTCCGGGCTCAAAATTCATGCTTTGTTAACCGCAACCTTGCGCTCTTTACATCTTGAAAAAACAGCGCTTACTGAGAACGATGGGGCTATTGACTTGTTGGTCAACGGAGACAAACGTCGTTTGGGACGCGTGTTTTCGAACCTCTTTACCAATGCCCTGCGTTACGGCAACGGGATCTCCGCCGTGGTTATTAGTGCTGACTCCCAGCATGTTTGGGTGGCCGTGGATGATCACGGTCCTGGGGTGATGGCTTCGGAACGGGAAAAGATTTTTGAACGGTTTTCTCGAGGCTTGGCCGGGGGGCAAAGGGAAGACGATGCCGGGAGCGGGTTGGGTCTCAGCATGGTGCGAGAAGATATTCGCCTTCATAGCGGTCGAGTCTGGGTAGAGGAGCGGCCAGATGGTATTTTAGGCGCTCGTTTTGTCGTAGAACTCCCCCGCTTCAACCCTGGCTTGGAGGACTTGTGATGTTGCGCTTACTCTTTCGGTCGTTTGCTTTCTTGCTCAGCCTCTCTCTATTTTCTTGCGGGATTCCTTTAGAAAGCTCACCTCGAGACCTCTCGGCTGAACTCCCGGACGCCCTCATCGAAGGAGCAATCACCACTACCGCTCCCCCCGCGGTATTAGAAACAGTAGAAATCTTTTTAGCCCAAGATTCAGGCGATGGGGTCATGGTGCTGCAAACCGTGGAGCGCCAGATTGAACCCGACGGTTCGGTCAACACCATTTTGGCTCAGGTGCTGGTGGGCCCGACGAGCAAGGAACAAGAACAAGGGCTTATTTCCCCGTTAGCCGAGGGGAGCATTTTGGTGGGGACGGTGCTCGACGGTGACGTTTTGCAAGTGCAACTGAACAGTTTGGATGGGTTCCCTATTGACGACTCGTACAGCAACCAACTGGCTTTCGCCATGCTGGTCTGCACGGCCACCGAGTTGATTACCGGCATCGAAGTTGAGCAAGTTTTGGTGCTCGTTAAACGAGACGGCTTGCTTGCTTCGGTCAATGCTCCCATAAGTGACGGCGAACCGTCGGCCGAGGGGGCGCCGGTGCGCTGCGAAAACTACGTCTCATTTTTGCCGCCTGATTTAATCGAGAGCTTTACCAATGACCTGCCGGTAGACCCCGTTGATTAGTCTCTTCCTATGGCGATAATTCTTTCTCTTGATGCCGGCACCACCAGCGTGCGCACTTTGGCGATAAACGAGCGGGGGGAAATTGTTGATCAGGCCCAGCAGGAGTTTCCGCAGTATTTTCCGCAGCCCGGGTGGGTGGAACACGATGCTCAAGAAATCTGGGAGGCCGCCCAAAAAACCCTTACTGAAGTGGCTGAACGCCTAACTCAACCAGTGGTTTCGATCGCCATTGCCAACCAACGAGAAACCGTGGTGGCTTGGCATGCGGCCACTGGTTTACCCCAGCATCGAGCCATTGTTTGGCAAGATCGCCGTACTGCCGACCGGTGCCAAGAACTTACTCAAGCCGGGCATCTTCCTTTTGTGCGAGAAGTCACTGGGCTAGTTCTTGACCCTTATTTTTCTGGCACCAAGATGGCGTGGCTGCTTAGCGAAGGGAATGTCTCTGCAGATGCTGACCTGCGTCTCGGCACTATTGATTCTTGGCTGTTGTGGAAACTCACTGGCGGGAAGGTCCACGCAACCGAACCCTCTAACGCCAGTCGCACCATGCTTTTTGACCTAAGGAGCGGGTGCTGGTCAAAGGAACTTTGTGACCTTCTGGGTGTTCCTCTGGCGGCCTTACCCGAGGTTTTCCCTTCGTCGGGGCGTTTCGGGGTAACCGATGCGGCCAGCCCGGTGGGTTCCGGGATACCCATTAGTGGCATGGCGGGTGACCAGCAGGCGGCACTTTTTGGTCAGGCTTGTTTTGCCGCTGGGCAGGCCAAAAACACTTACGGCACGGGGTGTTTTTTATTAGCGAACATTGGCGATGATTTGCCATCCCCGGCCGATGGCTTGTTGACCACGGTGGCTTGGCAACTCGAGCAAGGTGGCCCGTTGACTTACGCCAGCGAGGGGTCTATTTTTTCCGCCGGTTCGGCGGTCCAGTGGTTGCGCGATGGCTTGGGCATCATTGATCACGCATCCGACCTTGAAGATTTGGCGCAAAGCGTGCCCGATACCGGGGATGTTTTCTTGGTTCCGGCTTTTAATGGTTTGGGAAGCCCCTGGTGGGACCCTTGGGCGCGTGGAACCTTGGTGGGGCTGACCCGAGGAACCGGCCGAGCTGAGATGGCTCGTGCGGTGGTAGAAGCCATGGTCTTTCAGACCAGAGATGTTGTTGATGCCATGTCTCGAGAGGGTCTTACCATTGCCGATTTGCGTATCGATGGCGGGGCGGCGGTCATGGAACTTCTCCTTGATCTGCAAGCCGACCAACTGAATATTCCGGTAACTCGTTCGGCTACTACTGAAGCGACTGCTTTGGGGGCGGCGTGGCTGGCCGGACTTGCCGAAGGGGTATGGGGTTCCCTTGATGAACTTTCTGACCTTTGGCAAGCGGACCGCACAGCATTGCCCACTGCGGATCGTAAAAATGTGAACGTTTTGCATCAACGCTGGCTACAAGCCGTTGATCGCAGTCGCCGGTGGGAGCAACCGTCGCAATAACGGTTGCCAAAACTCTTACCGCTGGTTAATTCCTGACTCAATACGTGTTTTGAGGTCGTCTACTGCGGTGTGGACGATTTTTGCTTCGAGGCGACGCTTTACAAAGCCTGGTAACCGAACCAAGAGATCTACTTCAAGGTGGTAATGCACTTTTGTTACGTTTGGGCTGCCTTCTACTGCGGTGAACTCGTATTCGCCGTCCATGCGACGCATCACGTCGCCGTCCAGGAGCCGCCAAGCCATGCGTAGCGGGTTTGACCCGTAGCTGTAGCGCAAGGTGTAGGTAGTACTGCGCCCCATGGCGGCGGCCCGGAAAGCCGCATCACCGACGCGCCCTTCGTCGTCTCGAGCAACCACGGTGGCTTCTTTAATGTCGTCGGCCCAGTCGGGGTAACGCTCTACGTCGAGGGCGGCGGCAAAGCACTCTTGTGGTGAGGCTTGAATGAGAATGTGTTGGCTTGCGTGATCGGTCATTGGTTTCTCCCTGTCTTGACCATACCGGAGCGAGAAGCGGGGCAGCGGGGATGCTAAACACTCACCGGATTGGAATGTTTACCGTGGGCCGAAACTGCCGTGGCGAGCGCCCCAGAGCCCGGCCAGGCCCAAGCCGAAAACGGGAACCAATACTGCAGAAGCCACGGTGGTAAAAGGCCGAAACGACGCGGCGGTAAAGCCCACTACTACTTGGATGCTTAGTGCCCCCATGAGTTGGCGGCGTACCACTTGTGGGGCGCAACCGGCTAAAAAATAGAGCCCACCCACCCCGATGTTTTCGGTTCGGCTTCTTCCAACTGCTCGGGCGAAGGCCATCAGGAACGCCCCGCAGCCTGTCAAAAATAATGCAAGATTGACCAGTAGCCCGAGGGTGCGCAACGGCCCCGAGTAGAGGACAGAAATTGCTGCCATGAGGGTGAAGCCCAGCGTGCCACCCCAAGATACTTTGATGATGCCTTGGCCGGGGTTGGCTATGGTGTTCATTTTGTTTCTCGCAGGGTCGTTTGGTCGATGCTGGCTTGTAGACGGTCGGCTAACACTTGGTAGGAGAACTCTTTTAGGGCTCGTTGCCGTGATGCTTGGCCCATGGCGGTTTGCTTTGCTGGGTCGTTCAATATTTCTATGAGGGCTGCTGCCGCTTTTTTCGGGTCGTCGGGCGGGTCTACCACCAAGCCGGTTTCGCCGTGGCTTACCGCTTCGGCCGCTCCCCCGCTTTGGCCGGCAACTTGGGGCACGCCGGCGGCGGCCGCTTCTACAAAAACAATGCCGAACCCTTCTTGTTCGAGGCCCGCCCACCGGGTGCGACACAACATGGCAAACACATCGCCGGCTCCGTAAAGACCGGGGAGCAAATCGTCGTCTACTCGGCCCAGCATTTTTACGGGGGCGTCGGTGGTTTCAATAAGTTTTTTTAATCTTTTTTCGTCTCGGCCGGTGCCCGCTATAGCCACCGTCACGTTGGGAATAGTTTTTTGAATTTCCAGCGAGGCTTTGATGAGGGTGTCCATGCCTTTGCGGGGTACCAAGCGGCTTACGCTGACTACCAGGGGGGCTGTTTCGTCTAAGCCAAGTTTTCTGCGTATTGTTCGGCGCTGCTCTTGGCTCAGTGGTTTAAAGCGTTCGGTATCTACTCCGGGGGGAATAATCACCGTGGGGAGTTCTTGTTTTGCGGCTCTTTGGGCTTCGGCGGCGGCGTATTGGCCGGCGCAGATAACCAGTGAGGCTCGGCGCAGTACCCGGGCCAGGAGTTGCCGGGTAATGGGCAGTCGGCCGGGGATGGTTACTTCTGCGCCATGGAGGACCACGGCGTACGGAAGTTTTACTCGGGGTGCGGCTAGCCCTACCGGGAGTGCGGGGTCCCAAATAATCATTTCTGCTTGGTGCTGGGCGGCCAGTTTTGCGGCCCGGCGCCGTACCCAGCGGTGAGGTAACAATATGGGTTCTTTAGACCGGGTAAGGGTGTAGTCCTGTTGGGCATCAAAGCGCTCGGTGCCGTTGTAGGGCGTGGTGTGCACGGCGACGTCCTCAGCGGGCAGACGGCGCCAGAGTTCCCACAGGTACGACTGGATACCTCCTACTTTGGGCGGGTAGTCGTTGGTGACCAGCAGATGTCGTCTCATAGCGTTGCCCGCTTGTTTATCGCCCATTGGGCGTGTTCGCACAATAAGGGGTCGTAATGGTCTCGGTAATATTCTAGGCACTGGTCAATTTGAGCGTTTTCGCCTGGGGTGTTTCCTAACACCACCAAGGCATTACGGCGAAGATATTTGGGGTCGCGTTCGGCGATGTACCAACGACCGTAACTGTCTAAAAGCTCTTGGTCGGTGGCGTTGAGTATCGCCAAGGCATCGAGGTCGGCAGTGGGGTCGCTTTTGCCTTCGCTGGTCCGCTCGGGTCGGCCTACCGGGCAGACCTCTTGGCATTCGTCGCAACCATAGATGCGGTCGCCCATCGCTTCTCGAAATTCAATAGGTATAGGCCCAGGCGCTTGCACCAGCCAGGCAATGCAGCGGCGGGCATCAACCACCCCGGGTTTCACGATGGCTCCGGTGGGGCAACCGGTGATGCACTGGTCGCAGGTGCCACAACCGTCGGGCACCAGTTCTTGGTTTACCGGTAGCGGGGCATCGGTGACTACGGAGCCTAAGACAAACCAACTGCCTCGGCCCGGTAACAATACGTTGGCATTTTTGCCGTACCAGCCCAGGCCAGCCCGCACGGCAGCGGCTCGGTCCACTAAGGCATTGTCGTCGGCCACCACCCGAGCCTGCCAGCCGGCTTGGCGGAGTTCTTCGGCGATTACCTCAAGGCCGGTTTTTAGTTCTGTGTAATGGTCGGTCCGGGCGTAGGCAGCGATGCGGGTTTGCCCAGGTTCGGCGGGGTTTAAGCGGGGGGCGGGGGTGCGTAGGGCAGCCACCACCAAGGTTTGGGCGTTTTCAAGTATCCGCTGCGGGGTGGTGGAGCGGGCCGGGTTGCGGTAGGTGAATTGCATGTTGGCCGCTAGCCCAGCGGTGCGGCGTTCTTCTAACAAAACCTGCACGTCAGAAAATGGGGTGGCAGCACAAACCCCCACGGCATCTAGACCGGCGGCAAGACCGGCCGCTTGGCAGCGTTCGGCCAAAGCAGCAAATGTTTGAGATTCCGTGTTCACCTCCTCATCGTCGCAGAAGAAGCCACCGAGTCCACCCCTCACTCCCCCACTGAGGACCTGTGAGGCACGCCCTCTATACGACTAGGGTGGCTAAATGCTTAAAAACATCTCTCTATTAATCTCTATTTTCTTGGCTTTTTCGCTGGTTGCTGGCTGTTCATCCAGTGGCGGAGAACTCGCCGCTCCCGCTACTACGACCGCTGCGCCTGATGCCGGTGTAGTCGAAACTACTGCTGTGCCCGCCACTACTGCCGCACCGGCGACTACCGCTGCATCTACTACCACCACGTTGTCCGATGAAGATAAATTCATTAATGGCCTAGAAAATGCTGCGTTGGCAGTGGAGCAAGGCGACAATGTTTTTATTAATTGCACAGTAGAAGCAGTCGGCATAGATGCTGCGTGGTCGCTTTTAGACATGGCCCCGGACGAGTATTCAGACAATCCTCTCTCCGTAGAAGACGAGACTGCGCTCACTGCTTGCATAGATGACATCGCGGTGCGGCGAGAAACTGCTGCCCATCTTGATGCTTCTTGGGGAGCCACGGTCAGCACTTCACCGGAGTTCTTTTACGCCAGTGACGTCCCAGAATATAGTCAAAGCCTTCTTGAAGAAGCTCTGCTTGCCGCAACCGCCCTCTGGGGCAATTACGGCCCGCTTGAATATTGGGTAGCGGGCTTAGATGTCGCCGCGGCCGAGGACCTTGGTGACCAGTTCTGCGCAAAGCGCGTTGAGTTAGGAAACCTCAGCAGCGTTGCCGATTGCCTCGACTGGGACCACACCCCAAATTTCTTTGTGGAAAGAGCCATTGATTCTTCTGAGCGCATTGTCAACGGTTGGGGTGGCGGCGACGCAGGGCGAAACGGCAACCGCCAATGGGGGCTGCATCTTTACTCTTCGTCTTACCCCATTTGTTTTGCCGAACCAAGCATCTGCCCTTTTGCCGATGATCAAAAAACTGTCTTTCATGAATACTTCCATACCGTGCAGCATGCGTTTATTGCTACGGCAAATTGGGATCTTCGCGATGAGTTAATGCATCGAGAGAACATTTGGTGGAGCGAAGGCGGCGCCGAATACATGGCTCAAGTTGGGTCACAAGAAATGCGAAATTCCGGGGTATTGACCGCTTCAGAATGGGCGCCTTTACCTGAGCGTTTTGGCTGGATGATTTGGGATATTCAGGAGTGGATGAGCGACAATCCCGGTCAAAGCCCTTCAACCATTGGCTACGGCGACGACGGCCATGTTGCATATAGTTACGGCGCTTGGGCTCATGCCTATTTGGCCTTTAAGTTCAGCCCAGGCGTCTTACTTGACTCTTTTTACCCGAACTTAAACGAGTTGGGTTGGGAAGGGGCGTTTGCCAATGCTTACGGTATGAGTTCTGAAGAGTTCATTGCCGAGTTTGATGCGTTTGTCTCTCTGTCCGAAGAAACCATGCTGGAAATATTTTCTTGACCCTTACGCAAAAAGCAGTCGGGTAGGACCCCAGCGGAACTGCGATTCTGTTAATCCACCATTGAAGCAATAGTTTCACCGACTAGCAGCATCTCTTGACCTGCGCCACGGTAACTGTCGGGGCATCTTCTGTTTCCGACGAACCAACCGACATCGAAGCCGGAGGGTCTGGTACTGGCTCTGAAACTTCGCCACCAGCCGAACAAGCCCCCGCCACCAGCGAACACGCCAAAAGGGTTGAATACAGTTTTCTGCGCATAAACAGCGGCTTTACCTCGCTGATACACCCCGGTAGCGAACCGGTGGGGCCAAGCCTGTCTCGGTTAATACCCGCAGTGCTCGGGCTTCGGCCAGGTCGATCACTACCGCATCACCGGGTTCCCTGAGGCAAAGAAAGGTCACCACACAGTCTTCACAAGTTGGCGAGTTTTGTGCCGTGCAGGTGGCACAGTCAATAGTTAATGAGTTTTCGTCATGTATGTCCATGCCCCACATACTGCCTGAGGGGTGTGACAATGCGAAAAACCCTTAATTTCAAAGGGCATTCGTTAGCAGGCGCTAGTTTCTACCAGTTTGGCAGCGGCTTTTCCGTTGTCGATGGCGTCTTGCGCTAAAGCAATGCCGGCCGTTAAATCATCGGCCAAACCGGCCACCACCAGCCCGGCGGCGGCGTTGATTACCACCATGTCGCGGCGCGGGCCCAAGTCTTCGCCGGCAAAGATCGCTCGGACAATGGCGGCGTTTTCTTTTGGCCCACCACCGCGCAAGGCATCTGGGTCGGCCAGGGCAATGCCGTAGTCCTCAGGGTTGAGCGTCCATTCGCTAATCTGGTCGTGCTGTAGTTCCAAAACTTGTGTGGGTCCGGTTACGGCTATTTCATCAACGCCAAGATCGCCGTTGACCACCCAGGTATGTAACGACTGATTGGCCCGAAATACTTCAACGAGGCGCTCCGCTACTGCAGGTTCGGCAGTGCCAATAACTTGATGCCGCACTCGACCGGGGTGAGACAACGGCCCCAAAACATTAAAAACGGTGGGGATACCTAACCCGGCCCGGACCGGCCCGGCAAAGCGCATTGCCGGATGAAAGGTACGAGCAAAAGCAAAACCCAAACCATGTTCGGCGACCTGGGTTTCTAGTTCGGCCGGGGTTAACTCCACTTTAAAACCCAACTCGTCAAGCAGGTCAAAGGCTCCTGAGGTAGATGACGCTTTACGGTTGCCGTGCTTGCACACCGTGGCTCCGGCAGCCGCAGCCACGAAACAGGCCATAGTAGAAACGTTTAACGCTGCTTCTTGCCGGCGTTGGCCTCCCCCGGTGCCCACGATGTCGATGGTGCCTTCAGGCAGGTTCAACGGCACGGCGTTAGCGACCATAGCCCGCACCAAACCGGTGGTTTCTTCTACCGTTTCGCCTTTTATTTTGAGCGCTACTAAAAAGGCGGCGATCTGCACGGGGTCAGCCTCACCAGAAAGAATCTCGCTCAAGATGGCTTCTGTCTCATCGGCCGAAAGGGCCTCTCCCTTACAAAGGCGGCCTAAGAGCGTCGGCCATCCTCCGTGAGTTTCCAATGACTGCTTTTTATCCGTTGGCATAGTCCCTTAGGATAACTGGCGGCGTTGCCGACGGATGCGCCGGCGTTCTCGTTCGGTCATTCCACCCCACACTCCTACGTCTTCACGGGCCGACAAAGCGAAATTTAAGCATTTTTTTTGAATAACGCACTCGCCACATACCGCCAAAGCTTGGCTCGCCGATTGGCCTTTTGTCGGGTCCGGATGAAAAATAGCGGCATCAAGCCCGCGGCAAGCCCCGGCTTGTTTCCAAGCTAAAGAACCATTAGTGAAAGTAACTTGTTTCTGCATCTTGCCTGCTAGTGCTACACCCAATTTGACGGCAGCGCAAGAGGACAACGAAAACTCTTTTTCGGGCCACTTCAAATAGTTGAGCAAAACCGCCCGCGCTGTTGCGGAAACTCTCGACTTAAGCCACACTTACCGTGATGGTGAGTCGGCCAGGTAACCGCAGCAGAGTTCGCTTTGTTGAGGAAGGTCGGGGCTCCGCAGGACAGAATGCTGGCTAACGGCCAGTCGGGGCGACCCGCAGGAAAGTGCCACAGAGAATAGACCGCCGATGGCTCGGCCCCCAGGTTCGCTTGGGAAAACGAGCACAGGTGAGGGTGAAACGGTGCGGTAAGAGCGCACCAGCGGCCAAGGCAACTTGGCTGGCTAGGCAAACCCCATTCGGAGCAAGGCCAAAGAGGGAGAGAGCGGTCCGTTCGTTGACACTCCCGGGTAGGCCGCAAAGATGGATGGTTGCCCAACCGGATACCCGCAAGGGTCCGGCAGACAGAACCCCGCCTATTGCCGACTCGCCATCACCCCAATCTTAGATTCTTGAAGTGCGGTTTTTTAACTCAACAGTTTCCGCATGGAGTAACCGGTTTCATTTACCCATTCGGGCAATTCATATTGGTAATACTTTCTGGAGGTGCAGCAATGCCCCCTTCGAGCGCTACATCCGACACTAAGTTCAAGGTTGAGCCGTCCAGATGAAATGGCAACGGGCGATACGCCCACATGCCCGGCCCTACCGGATAGTCCTCAAAGTAGGTGAACAGCGGTTCCCCTTCGAAAGTACTACACGACACATAAAAAGCTTCGCCCGTTACTGCTTGGCCGAGGAAAACGGTAAGCACGTCTTCAGACCCGGCCAAGTTGCTCCCGACTGGTGTTAAAGCACAGCCATACAAGAGGTAAAGCACATGGGCAAAAGGTGCATGGGGGCCGCTTGCGTCAAAAGAAGAAACCCAAATTTCCGCTCGGTCGTTTACATTGATATCGGTGATGTATCCGATTGAGAAATCGACCTCGCCAGCATCAGGTCCGAGGTCTCGCCAAAAAGTCACCCCATGGTAAGAAGAGTCAACTCGCAAATACCACCGACCGGTGTCGTTGCCATAACCAACGCTGGCGTAATCATCAATGGCATCGCCATCAATGCGTGCTGGCCAAATGGGGCCCTCGTCGTAATCTGCCGTAGGGCTTTCGTCGCCCAAGCAAGTTATAAAAATGGGAGAAATTGAAATGATGGGCGGCAGGGTGAGGGCGGGCAATACTGGAGAAATTACTCCTGGTTGGAGGTTCCCAAAGCTTGGGCCACTTCCTTCGTCTTCTGTTTCTTCTTCGTCTTCTGCTGCTTGCGCCGCGGCTTGTGCTTCAGCCAAAAGCGCAGCGGCTTCCGCTTCGGCTTCGGCGATGTCGGCTTGTTCTTGAGCGTAGGCGGCTGCCGCTTCGGCTAGTTCTGCGGCCAAAGCGGCAGTATCGGCCTCAGCTTGTGCTGCGGCTTGTGCTGCGGCGTCGCCGGTTTCTGCTAACGCCGCTGCGGCCGTTGCGTCGGCCACTGCTTGAGCGGCTGCGGCTGCGGCTGCTTGGGCTTCAGCTACTGCAGCGGCGGCCACTGCTTCGGCTTCTTCGCGTGCCACTTGGGCAACTGCTAACGCATCGGCGGCTTCTTCTAACGCTGCTACCGCATCGTTCACTGCTTCGTCTTTGTCAGCGCAAGCGCTGGCCACCAAAGCCAGGGTCAAGGCTGCCGTTAACGCTTTGAATAAATATTTTTTAGACATGTCTGCTCCGCTCATCGCTTCGTTGCTCATCGCCACACCATAGGCTGCCATCGTGGAAGTAAACGGGCACTCCTTGGGTAGTGGCGCAGATTTAGCGGGCGCTGACCTTACCGATGCTGACCTGTGTGGCGTTGACCTTTCTGATTCTTGGCTTTGTGGGGCTATGTTGAGCCGCTCGAATTTGTCTGATGCTTCGTTGGTGGGCGCCGATCTTCGCAATGCGGTGTGTCGGGAAACTACTTTTGCGGATGCTGATTTGCATCACGCCAACTTGTGGTCTGCTGACTTGGCCAGTGCTCGGTTTGTGGGCGCTACTTTGAGCCGTAGTTGGCTGGGTAATACTCATTTGGTGGGTGGCGATCTTCGCTCGGCAGAACTCGGCGGAGCCTGGCTAACCGGGGCCGACTTGACCGAAGCCAAGTTGGGGGGCGCCACGCTGGCGGGGACTTCGCTTACCCGCACTTGTCTTCGTGATGCTGACCTGACGGGGGTGTTTGCCATGGGCGCCGATTTTCGTAGCGCTATTTGCACCGGCACGTCTTTTCGGGCGGCCAACTTGACGGGCAGCAACTTTCGCGGAGCTTCCCTAGTGGGTGTGGATCTTTCTTACGCCGATTTAGGTGGGGCGGATTTTTCTGATACCCAATTTGAGGACGTGCTCTTAGAAGGCATCCGTTACGACGATGCCACGCTTTGGCCTGCTGATTTCGTTCCTCCTGTTTCGGGCGGCGTAACCGACCACGAGTAGCAAAGTTTAAATTGCTCGCCTATTTAGAGCGTGTTAGTTTCTTTTTTAAGGTCTTTTTCTAAATACCGTCTACGAGGGGGCTTCCGCATGGCCAGTACCGACTTTCCGACCACTATTGAAGAGGTGACTCCTGCTTGGTTAACCCAAGTTCTGCGAGACTCTGGCGACTTATCTCATGGCGAGGTCACTGGCCTGGAAGTTGAGTTGATTGGTCAGGGGGTAGGCATTATGGGTCTTTTGCATCGAGTCACCCCGCGTTACTCTGACGGTGCTACATCGGCGCCGGTTTCGTTAGTGGTTAAGTTGCCGGTGCAACACGAGCACACTCGGTTTTTAGCCAAGACCTTCATGTTTTATGAAAAAGAGGTGGGTTTCTATCGGGATGCTGCCGCGGACTCTCCGTTGGGTACGCCGCGGTGTTTGGCTGCTCATTACGCTACCGATACTGACGATTTTGTTTTGGTTTTAGAAGACTTGGGTGGTTCTGAGGTTTACAGCCAAATAGATGGTTGCCCCATTACCCAAGCGGAATACGCCATCGATGCCTTGGCGGCCCATCATGCTGCTTTTTGGAATAGCCCTCGTTTTGAAACCGATTTGGCTTGGATTCCCCAAGGTTGGGACCCGCCAATGCCTCAGGGGGTTGAAGCCGGGGTGGCTGCTGCTTGGCCCATTTGTTTAGAGGTTTTTGGTGATCGTATTTCGGATCGCATTCGTGCGGTGGGTGACCGCTTTGCTTCGGTCACCACAGAACTCATGCAGTTCGCTGAAGCACCGGTCACGCTGGCCCATGGTGACTTTCGTTTAGACAACCTGTTTTTTGATGGGTCAGAGCTAACGGTTATTGATTGGCAGATTTGTGTCCGCACCACCGGGGCTTACGACTTGGGTTATTTTTTGAGCCAAAGTTTGACTGTTGAAGACCGGCGAACTCACGAAAAAGTTTTGATTGAGCGGTACCGGCGAGCTTTGGCTGCTGCGGGCATTGACTACCCTGCTGATGAACTTTGGGATCATTATCGTCGTGCGGTGTTGTTTTGCCTTTGCTACCCCATCCAGTCGGCGGGTGGTGTGGAGTTGGTGAACGAGCGTGCGGTTCAGTTGGTGAGCGACATGTTTGACCGGGTATGTGCAGCAATCGAAGACCTTGACGCCGATGAATTAATGCCCAGCCTCTAACCCGCCGGCCAAATCCGTAGATCTTAGATTCCTAGATGTAAGTGGCTGGTGTCGTTGAAGCGGCGCAGCGAGGGGCCAGCACCGATGCTGGTTATTGACGCCGTTGCCACATAACTCCGCCAGGCCACTTCATCGCCGACGCCCAGTGCCCAAGCCAGCGAAGCTTTGATGGGCGATACGTGGGTGACCACCACAATTTCTGTGGTTTGTGACGCTTCTAATAGGTCTTGTGCCGCTGCTTGTACCCGCTCCCCCACTTGTCGTAGAGATTCTCCGCCTGGGGGCGCCCAGTTCACATCGTTTCGCCATGCCGCCCAAACCTCGGGATCGATGGCGGTGAGTGGTTGGCCGTCAAATTCGCCGTAATCCATTTCTATCCAGCGTTCATCTGTTTCGATTTTTTGACCGAAGGCGGCTGCTGTTTGTTGGGTACGCAGGAGTGGGCTGGCTACTACTCGGTCAACCGAGCCCAAAGCTTGCGCTAGTTGTGTTGCTTGTTGCAGGCCTAAGGTGTCGAGCTCTGAGTTCATTCGGCCTTGGAGTTTTCCGGCCGCATTGGTAGCGGTGCGTCCGTGGCGAACAATGTGCAGCATCAGTAAATACTCAGCATCAGCGGCTTAGGCCGCTAAGCCGGCCATTTTTCCAGAGGTCTTGGCGTTTGGCGGGGTTTCCCAAACCAAAACGCTGCCAGGCCCAGCCAGCCAGTAGCAGGGCCAAGGCTTCAAAGACCCAGCCTGTTGTGCCTCGAGAGAGCTCCGGCACTTGTGCTTCGCCGAGTTTGCCCCAACCGGCAAATGGCCACCAAAAAACTTGGGTGTTGGCCCACGTACCGTCAAGCACCAGGTGAGCAAACATGCCGATGGGTACCCCCAACCAGCGACGTTGCACTAGGCGTTTCCCTCGAGCCACCAGCATGATAAAAGCCATCACCGCTACCGGTGTCACCAAGGTGTGTCCTACCCAAGGGTGCCCCAATAATCCTTCGAAGGTAGGCAACAAAGCGCCGGCCATCACCAAGCGGTAATCCAGGTTCGCGCTATCAAAAACGAGTGCCACACCTATTAGCGCCAAAACGGCGAACCAAATCACCATGGTTTAGCGCACAACAAGGCGACCGCATTCGTTGCAGTCGGACATTGTCCCTTCATCCATTCCTTTGAAGCGGTCGGCTTCCATGGCGGGCATTGTTGTGGGGCAGCCTTGGCAACTATGGCCGTCAAAATGAACAATCACGCTGGCTCCAAAAGATCGACGAAGGCCTTCATAGCGGGCCAGTAAGCCCGGATCGGTTTGTTCTGCAGCGTCGTCTCGTCTTTTTTCGGCTGCTGCTTTGTCGCCCAGGAGTTCGGCTTCGGTTTTTTGAAATACCGCCGTGGCTTGTTCGATTTCTTTTTCTTGTTCTTCCTTCGTCCGGTTCATCTCTTCAAGTTGCTCATTAAGCGGTTCGAGGATTTCCATGTATTCCAAGACTTTTTCTTCCAAGCCGTCTTGGCGTTCTTTAAGAAGGGTTATTTCGTTACCCAGGCTGCTGGCGTCTTTAGGCGAGGTAATCATGCCGCCATAGAGTTTCTGGTCAAGGTCGGCGATGCGGGCTTCTACCGCCGCTACTTCTTGTTCGTAGCGTTTTTGTCGCTGCATAGATTCAAGGCATTCGGCGGCCAAATTTTGTTGAGCGGCCACCTGTGCCGCGTGGGCAGCTTTTAACTCCGCTAAGTGTTCGGCTTCGGGAAGATGCTCATGGCGATGCTGGAGTTGCCGAAGGTTCGTATCTTCTTCTTGCACCGCAAACAATGCTTCCATTGCCCCCATGCTAGATCAAGAGTTGGACACAAAAGCAAGAAATCTTTATTAATGCCTTTGCCTGGGGCTTTTACCCCAGTTTGGTGTGGTCCCAGGAAATGGTTTTTGTGGGCTCGATAACCACTGCGGTGCGTTTCGCCGCCATGCGGGCCGCTACTTGGTCAACGAGTTCGGCGGGTACTTCGGGTTCGTTTCGTAACACCACTTCTCGAGCAAAACCTTGAACCGACTCTTGGTCTTCGTGCAGGGTGGCGGTGCCTTGAATCATTACCCCGCGGAGGTTTTGGTATTCCAATCCGTCTTCTACCAAAACGGTGATGCGAGGGTCTCGGTGGAGGTTCACTATTTTTTGCGAACGGGTGTAAGTTTCGAAAACTATTTTGTTGTCCACTAGGGCAAACCAAAGGGTTGATAGGTGCGGTGACCCATCGGCGTTAAGCGTGGCCACCTGCAAACTTTTTTTCTCTTCAATGAAGGCGGTTTGTTCTTGGTCGCTCATGCGTATTTTGTCTCGGTGATTGTTGGCCATAAGACCACCTTAAACCACTTGGTGTTTCTGCCCAAACCCCAAACTGGGTGGGCCGCTGTTTGCTCCGCCAAGCAAATCGCCAGATAAATGGCACTTCCCGCCAATGGGGGGTAGGCGGGAAGTGCTTATGCTCACGATTTCGATTCGGGTGGGGTGAATGAATCGAAACCGGAGATTGAAGGCCCCGAAAAGGTGGGGCCGTTGTGTGGTTTACCGTAGCCAATAAGCGACACTTTTCATGGCTCTGGCGGCCACTGATTTAGTGACTTCTGACACTTTTTACTGGCGCCGCGATGAGAGCCCGCGGTAGGGTCAGTAGGTGACCATTTTGTCTGACGCTGATCGCCTATCCATGCTTACCGACATGGTTGCGGCGCGCACCCAAGCGGGGCGTTTATGGAACCTGCAACGCCAAGGCCGGGTCGGCACTTTGGCCCCCATCGATGGCCATGAAGCAACTTTTGTGGGGGCGGTCCATGCCCTAGACCCTGAGGTTGATTGGTTTGTTCCCCAATACCGAGAGGCGTTGGCTTTGATGCGTTACGGTCCGGAGGTTTTGGACCGCTACTTGCTTTATAACTTGGGGCACCCTGCTGGTGGTTTTATCCCTGAACCCATCCGAGCGCTGCCTTGTCAGATTTCTTTGGCTACACAGATTCCTCACGCGGTGGGCTTGGCGTGGGGCATGACGTTACGTGACGACCCTGGGGTGGCACTGGTTTCGTTTGGCGATGGGTCGAGTTCAGAAGGGGATTTTTACGAAGCGGGCAATCTGGCTGGGGTGCTTAAAACGCCGGTGATTTTTCTTTGCGTGAACAATCAGTGGGCCATTTCAACTCCCAGCCGTAAACAAACGGCTGCTGATTCTTACGCCGCTAAAGCAGCAGCTTTTGGTTTTCCTGGGGTGACCGTTGACGGCACCGACCCTGAGGCTGTGCACCTTGCGGTTTCCGAGGCTCGAGATCGGGCGCGCAATGGGGGTGGCCCGACTTTGATTGAGGCCAGTTTGTACCGCCTTGGCCCGCACACGACGGCTGATGACCCCACCCTTTATGTGCCGCCCGAAGACTTAGTGGCCGCTCAAGACAACGACCCGGTAACCAAATACCGTGAACTACTGAGCAGCGAAGGGCTCTGGGACGATGCTCACCATGCAGAGGTAACCCAATCTGCCTTAGACCTTTTTGACGCCTCCTTTGAGCGGGCGTGCCAGTGGCCGTTGAGCCCCGATGCTGTCCTGGATCACTGCTATGCCGAGGACACGCCGCGCATGGCCCGTCAGCGTGCCGCTTTGCTTGCTTCCGGAGGTCATCGTGGCTGAACTGAACATGTTGCAGGCCATTAACGAGTCTTTGCATTTTGAAATGGCTCGTGATGAACGGGTGGTGGTGCTAGGCGAAGACGTCGGCCATGTGGGTGGTGTTTTTCGGGCCACCGAAGGACTGTACGAAAAGTTTGGTGAGCAGCGGGTCACCGATATGCCGTTGGCTGAGGGGGTTATTGCTGGCTCAGCGGTGGGCTTGGCTATGGCTGGTTTGGTGCCGGTTATCGAAATGCAGTTCTTGGGTTTTTCTCTCCAGGCCATGCATCAAATTGGGGGCCAAATTGCTCGCCTGCGTAATCGCTATCAGGGGCGTTTTTCTTCGTCGATTACTATTCGTTCTCCCTTCGGCGGAGGGGTGCGTACCCCAGAGTTGCATTCGGACTCTTTAGAAGCTTTATTTGCCAACATTCCCGGGTTGAAAGTGGTTTTGCCGGCCACGGCGGCCGATGCCAAAGGGTTGTTGGCTTCCGCTATTCGTGACCCCGACCCGGTCTTGTTTTTAGAACCGTTACGCGGTTACCGAGGCATCAAAGACGAGGTGCCAGACGGCGAGTATCTGGTGCCGTTGGGCAAAGCACGGGTGGCTCGGGAAGGCACCGATGTGGTAATTATTGCTTGGAGTCATCAGGTTTCTTTGGCTTGCCGTAGCGCAGACCGGTTGGCCGAAGAGGGCGCCTCGGTGCAGGTGTTGGATTTACGTTCGCTGGTGCCGCTGGATCTTGAAGCCATTGGCGATGCGGTGCGTGCTTGCGGCCGGGTGGTCGTGACCCAAGAGGCCCCTACCACTGCTGGGTTTGCGGCGGAGGTCATCGCCACCATTAACGAAGAGTGCTTTTATTCGCTTGAGGCGCCGGTAGAGCGGGTTACTGGCTACGACGTGCCTTACCCGGTGGGTTTATTAGAAGATATTTATGTGCCTGATGAGGCTCGCATTACGGCGGCGGTTCGCAAGGTGTTGGCGGCCTGATGTTTCAGTTTTTGTTGCCCGACATTGGTGAGGGCCTTGAAGAAGCCGAGATCGTTGAATGGCTGGTCGAAGTGGGCGATGTTGTGGTCCGCGACCAACCGCTCGTTGAGGTGTTGACCGATAAAGCCAGTTCGGAGTTGCCTTCACCGGTTGCCGGTCGGGTGGCTGTGTTGGGAGGCGTGGAAGGCCAACGCATTCTGGTCGGCCAGTTACTCATTGAAATCGACGACGGGGTAACGGTCAAACAAGATTTTGAAGAGCGGGAAACGTCTGCCCAGGCTCCAGCAGAAACACCGGCCGCCACTCCCCCGTCAACCTTGGGCAGCCCGCCTCCTTTCGCCGCTGCGGCACCTTCATCATCTGTTTCTCCGGGTACCCGACCTAAAGCGGCACCGGCTACTCGAAAATTCGCTCGGGACCTTGGCGTGGATTTAACTCAGGTGCCCGGCAGTGGCCCCGGCGGACGCATTTTGTTAGAGGATGTCCAGAGTTTTTCTACCGGTAAACAGGGGGGCGCTGCTCGCTCCCTCGACCCCGGTCTGGGCGTTATGCCCGCTGGCCGGCACCCCTTGCGGGGGGTGCGGGGTGCGATAGCTCGCAACATGGCGCAGTCTTGGAGCGAGATCCCTCATATCCATTCTCTGGATGAAATTGATGCCAGCGTCTTGCTGGGCTTTTGCCAGGAGTCAAAAGCTTCTGGCATGCCTCTGACCCCATTGGGTTTGACGGTTGCTGCTTTGGCTCGGGCGTTGCGGCGTTTCCCCATGGTTAATGGGCACATTAATTCTGGGGAAGACACGCAAGAAGTAGTTATCCCTGAGCACGTAAACATCGGGGTTGCGGTGGCTACCGAAACGGGGTTGGTCGTTCCGGTAATCAAAAACGCTGACCACCTGAACGTGGCAGAAATCTGTCAAGCCATTGCCGACCTGGCCCAACGGGGTCGCTCGGGCAGCCTGTTGGTGGCTGACCTTTCGGGTGGCACGTTTACCGTTACTAACTACGGGTCATTGGGTGGCCGCTGGGCTTTGCCGATTATCCCACCCGGCCAATCTGCTATTTGGGGCATGGGCCGCATTGCCGACCGGCCCCTAGTGGTCGACGGTCAGGTGGTGGCTCGGCCCGCTTTGCCCATCGTCATGGGAGCCGATCACCGACTGGTCGATGGCGACTTACTGGAAGCATTTCGCCATGAGGTCTTGGGCTATTTGGCTGATCCGCAAAAACTTCTCGCTGGGGACATTTTCTAATGGTGGTAGGTGAAGTGGCGGAAAGCCTCGACCTTTTGGTTATTGGCGGCGGCCCGGGTGGTTACGCCGCAGCGTTGCACGGGGCAAGGTTGGGCCGAACGGTTACTTTGATTGAAAAAGAACACCTCGGGGGTGTTTGTCTCAACGTGGGGTGCATTCCTTCTAAGGCGCTTTTAGAAGTTGCCGATGCCGCCGCTCTACCGGGGCGGGTTGCCGACTGGGGAGTAGCAGCCACTACCTCTATCGACATGGCGCAGGTTCAAAGCCATTTGCAGCAAATCGTTTCTGACCTAACCGGCGGGGTGGCACAGTTGCTTAGCCAAGCGGGGGTTCAGCTTATTTCGGGCACTGCTCGTTTTAGCCGGCCGAACCGAGTGGCCGTAGAACACGGCGACTCGCTGAGTCATTTTGAGTTTGCTGATGTGATCGTGGCGACTGGTTCGCGGCCTATTGATTTACCTGACCTGCCTGTTGATGGGCAACGAGTGGTGGGTTCTGCAGAATTGCTTTTTTCGAGCAAATTACCAGAAAACCTTGTTCTGGTGGGCGGCGGCTACATCGGGGTTGAGTTGGCGACGGCTTTTGCCAAGTTGGGTAGCCACGTCACCATTGTCGAAGCAGAAAAACAGTTACTTACTGGCTTTGATAAACGGGTGGCTGGTTTGGTGGCTCGGGGCTTAGAAAAACTCGGGGTGGCGCTGTTGCTTAATCACCGAGCGCAAAAGCTAGAAAGTGAAGGCCTTTTGGTTGCGGGCCCCAAGGGTTCGGTAGCGTTGCCTGCGGACAAAATCTGTGTGGTGGTGGGCCGCCGCCCCAACAGCGACACGGTAGGGCTACGAGAAGCCGGGGTGTTGATCAATAGCCAGGGGTTGGTGGATGTTGATGCCCAGCGACGGGCCGCTGACCATATTTTTGTGATTGGCGATCTGACCGAAGGCCCGGCGTTGGCGCACAAAGCAACCGCCGAAGCTGAGGTGGCCGCCGAGGTGGCTTGCGGGGGTGCCGAAGTTTTTGACCCCACGGTCATCCCCATGATTGTTTTTTCCGACCCGCAAGTTTTGTCGGTGGGGGTGGACCCAAGCCAAGCCAAAAAGCAAGGGTTTGAGTCTTTCCGTTTTCCGTTTGCGGCTTCGGGTCGGGCCCGCACAATGGGCGACACCGAGGGGTTTGTCAGCATGGTGGCTGATGACGCCGGCACCGTAGTCGGTGTGCATGCCGTGGGTAGCCACGTGGCCGAGTTGGCTGGCGAAGCAGTTTTAGCTATCGAGATGGCGGCCACCGTTGAGGATCTGGCCCGCACCATTCATGCTCACCCCACTTTGGGAGAAAGCATTATGGAAGCCGCCCTCGGCTTAGCCGGGCGCCCGGTGCATGTTTCTCGTGTGTCCAAAAACGAGAAATCTTAGGGGCCAAAATTCTCGCGGTTCGGTGGCCTGAATGATCTTTGTGTCCCATAGTCTGAACCCATGCCTGAATCTCTGTACGAAAACCTTCCCGTGCCAGACCTTTCGCCAGATGGCCGTCGACAGGTGCGCATGGCTAAATGGACCCGCTATGGGGATGCCCAAGCCGCTTGGTTGGCCGAACATGACTTAGGGGCGCCCCCCGAGGTGCGTACCCGGTTGCACGAGTTGGTAGCCGGTGGGGCTTTTGGCTACCATTTTGAACCCGAAAACGTGTTGGGATCTTTTTCTCGGTGGACCACCCAACGGCATGGTTGGACGCCTGACCCTGAGTTAGGAATCTTGACCGAAAACGTGTTGCAAGGTATTTGGCTGGGCGTAGAGGTCTTTACCCAACCCGGCGACGGGGTAGTTATTTCAACCCCTATTTATCCGCCATTTTTAGATATCAGCCCCAGCACCGCCCGTCGCCAGGTGGAATGGCCTATGTATAGAGATGACCAGGGGTGGCATAACGATCTTGATGGGCTGGAATCTTTGCTGGCCGGCGACCCCGGTATTCGTTTAATGGTGCTTTGCCATCCTCATAACCCGACCGGGGTGGTCTTTACCGAAGCCGAGCTAGCCCGCATTGTGGCTTTAGCCACCCAACACAATGTGAAAATTATTTCTGATGAAATCCACGGCGACTTAGTGCATCCTGGCGCTAAGCACATTCCGATGTTGGCCATTCCGGGCGCCGAGGCCTGCACGGTCACCTTGGCTTCCGGCGTTAAGACCTTTGGGTTTGGTGGTATTAAATGTGCGGTGGCCCAAACAGCCAACGAGAATCTTTTGGAAAACCTTCAAAGCGTCTCTGCCAAACTTTTGGGTGGGGGCGCCAACCGCATGGGGGCCGAAGCCACCGTCGCTGCTTGGGATAACGGCCAAGGTTGGGTAGATGAAATGAAACTGATCCTTGATGCTAATCGTCATTGTTTGGTTGATCGCTTGGCGGCAGAGTTGCCCCGGGTGCGGGTGCATTTGCCGCAAGCAACATTTTTGGGGTGGCTTGACTTTTCGGCTTATTCGCCCGATGATCGAACCGATAAATGGCTGCTACGCCACACGGGTCTTGCTGGCCAAGACGGGGAAAATTTTGGCAGCCAAGGAGCCAATCATGTGCGTTTCACCTTTGGGGTGGCTCCCGAGTTGCTCAACCAGATGATCGACCAAATGGTCGAAGGTTTGTCGGGAATCTAAATACCTGAAGTTCAACGCTGTATTTAAAGAACTGAAGATTCAAGGACTGAGGTTCTTAAGCGGGTTACTCCGCCACGGTGGTGGTAGTCGACTCTACGGGGGCTGCTGTGGTTGTCGTTGACTCTTCTGGTGCAACGGTGGTGGTCGTGGGTGCGGTGGGCACTCCGTCATGACCTAAGCCACGGGCATCGAGTTCTGCCACGTGAGCGGCTCGGGTGCCGCCGCCGTACCATCCGTCGGCGCCGATACCAAGAACTTGTTGCAGGGCCACGGCTTCATCGCTAGGACCCCAATCATAAGTGGCGGTCAAAATGGCTTCTTCGTCTACTGGCTCGTCAACTGGCGACTCGGGAGGTGTTACTTCTGGTTCTTCCTCAACAACGGGTTCGGTTACTTCTGGTGCCGGAGCGGTAGTTGTTGCGGCGGCCGGAACTACGGACAAAGCAGCGATGTCGGCAGATAGACCAACCACTTCTTCACGCAGCGAAGCCAATTCGGCACGCAGGACTTCAACTTCTCCGTCGTCGGAGGAGAGCAAGCTACAGCCCGCCCCTACCGTTGACAAAACAAGAATCATGGCCAGAGGTGCAAGGAGTCGTTTCATGAAGAACAGTCTGCCAGAAATTTTGCCTCATGGCGACTCGCCCGGCTGTTTGTTGCTTTTGTGCTGGTTTTGAGGCTGTTTCCTTGCTTGATTCTAGATTCTTAGATCCTTAGCCTTGGCGAGGCCACCAGTTGTTGCCGCAGAAATTTTCATCGTCGGCTCGGGCTGCGGTTACTCGGTAACCGTCTGTTGCGTTGTCATAGAAAGAAACATCTATTTCGTAGGTGCCGGTTTGCGCTGGGGTAAACCGAACTTCGGGGGCTGACCCGTACAAGCCACTCCTCGAATCATCGTTTGAAGCCACCAGGGTGTTTTGGTAATAAACGTTCATGACGGGGTCCGTTAACGAATCAACCCGTATCCGTACGGCTTCTCCGGCCACCAAGTCTATTTCGAGACGATCAATATCGGTGAGGTGACCGATGATCCCGTCTGTCCAAGAACCCAACTTCAGTGGTTGGCTCGGTTCTTCATCATCAACCATGGGAAGCAAAGGGTGGCTGGAGGTGACCGTCACGTCAAGGTAATCATCTTCGAGGCTGCCAACCCACACCAAATAGGTGCCGGGGTCCAGGGTGGCGTAAAGGGTTTCTTCTCCGTCGTAGTAGAGGTCGGTGTAGTAACCGATCAGATCCTCTTCAACGGCGCCAAAATCGTCGAGGTCTTCTTCTCTGGGGTCTTGGTACAGGTAGTCAATAATGCCTTCTTGGCTTTCCGTAATCGGCATAGCGCCGTACAGGTCGGTGAGGTCTAGCCATACGTCTTCGAACCCCCCTGGGGCAACGGTTACTTCAACGCTGGTACCGGGTTGGTCAATGGTAATTAAAAACTTGTTGTCGTCTATCGGGGCCAGAGTTGTTTCTTGCCGGGTCGCTTCGCCTATTGGGGTGCCAATCAGCGGCAGCACACCGCTTTCTAAGGCCGGGAGACCGGTTATTGCGTTTGCGCCGGAAAGCACCAGACCAAAGTTTGCTTCGGTAAAGCCACCGAGGCCCGAGACACCTACCAGGTTGCCGTAACCATCTATTAACGCTCCCCCGCTTTGCCCCCCGGCGATAAGTGCGTCGGTTTGTATGAAGTCCAAGCCGGTGCAGGTATTGGAACGCATGCGACTGACTAGGCCTGCGGTGATGGCCGCAACGGGGGCAACTTCGCCTTCTCCGGGAAAACCAATGAGGTAGACCGGTTCGCCGGGTAACAGTTCTCGCGGTTCGGCAAAGTTAACGGCGGGCAGAGAGGTGGAAAACGGGCCAACCAATGCGAGGTCCCGGCTCCAGTCTCGGGCATAAACCGGGACGGAAAAATGGTCACCGTCAGCACCCCAAACGCGTACATATTCATGGAGCGACACCACGTGGGCATTGGTGAGCACGTAGCCGTTGGACAAAATGATGCCGCTTCCGGTGCCGTCTGGAGTGTCGATGTAGACAATGGAGGGTGAGAGTTGTTTGTAAATATCGGCCGCGGCGAGCACCGGTACGGATGCAGTTTCGACTACTTCGACCGTTACCTCTTGGGTGGTGGAAGGAGCCACCGTTTCTGTGGTCGGTGATGTTTCGGTATTGGGTGTGGTTGATCCGCTACAACTCACCAAAAGTAGTCCGAGACCAACTCCCCTGACCAGTAGAGAGCGGAAAATACTTGTTGCGATGTTATTCATACCGACCAGTCTGCCTTACCGGCAAGGTTGCAGGGCGTCATGGCGAAAAAAGGCGGGTACTGCCAAATGAAGGACCAAAGACCCTATTGCTGCTTGCCGATCACAAGTTTGCTTAAAATATACCGATAACGACCGTTATCGAGTTTCTTATTGTCTGAAGGAGCGCAGAAATGGCACTAGTTGAGGGGCACACTGAGCGAAAATTACCCACAGAATCTTCTCTGGGGCAACCTTTGGACTGGGAGTGGCTACGAGGAGCCAAATCAGAATGGGGCATGAAACCCACCCCTTCCAAGCGGGGCCTCACCATGATGGATATAGCTCAAGGCTCTTACGGGGTAATTGAAGATCACCCTAAATACCGTTCAATGGCACCTCGGGGGGCCGACATTGACGACAACACGCCAGATATGGGTTACATCCTGAACCACAAATCTCAGGTTTGGGCCGAAAACGTTATGGAACTTTACGAAGAGGCAGTAGCCCGCCAGTGGTCTTCTACTCGGGATATCCCGTGGAATGAACTTCGAGAACTTCCTTCAGATATTGAACACGCTATGTGTCAACTCTGTACTGTGCTTACAGAAATAGAGATGATCGCCACCGATTTGCCTGCTAAATGGATGTGGCGCATGAATCACCATTTTCTTGAAGCAAAAATGTTCCTCTCTACCCAAATTATGGACGAGGCCCGACATAGCGATGTATTTCGTAAACGGGCCTTAGCTAACGGCGGCGGGTTGTTGATGTCTCGTTCTGGCACCGACAGTTTGTTGCGTAGTATTTTGGAAGCCAAAACCTACACTCAGGCTTCCGCTCTACTCCACCTGTTAGGCGAGGGCTTCATTTTGGATGTGTTCCGTCAAGGCGAATTGATTGCCCCCACTCATGTAGAGAAAAAGATTTTCCGTTTAGCCATGCAAGACGAAGCCCGGCACGTGGCTTACGGCACTATGCACATTCGCCAGGCTATTGCTGCTGACCCTGATGAGGCAGAAGAAATTCATGAAGCGCTTGATCATGGTGAGAAGCTTTTCTTAGAGCTGGGCACTAGCCCCACTTTGTCTACGGCACTCGCTGTTTTGCTCGCTGGTGGGGTTGAGCACATTGAGGACAAAGGTTTCCCCATGCAAGACTTGTTGGCCAAAAAAATCTTTACCTCTTATTTGGCTCGCTGTGAACGGGCTGGTTTGAACCGCATTGAGCGCACCGCTCTTCCTCTTGAAGCGCTGGGTATTGACCTCAACCAATTTGACCAGACAGGAGTTTGAGATGAACAGCATCAAAGACTTGGCTTTCTTCCAGAGCCTCGCAGATTACATGAACGACCATCCGGACACCTTTGAAATACTCGGTGAGGTTGATATGACCATGGGAATCATCATGTTTGACCCCGCAGGAGAAGACCTTCGGGTTTGCCTTCCTTTTGAGGAATTGGGGTGCGCTTCTCCAACTACCATGGCCGCTGGCCAAGAGACTGGTTGTGACTGCTGGCTGGAAGGTGATCTTGCGGCTTGGGAAACCATGTTTAAAAACATCGAAGCGGGTGACGGGGCAACGGGGCGACAAACTATCTCCAGCCTTACTTTGGTGGGCGAGCACATCGAGGTACACGGTATTGATCCCATGGGTATTGACCGATTTTTCCGCTTCAACCAAACGGTGCAACAGTTTTTTGATGGCGCCGGCCAACTAGCCCTAAGTAACTCCTGAAAGGATCTTCTATGGAAGCTATGCCTTGCCCACACTGCAACGAACCACTCGACGAGGTGCTTGACCTGCCCTATGGATACTGGGGTTGGACGGGTGAGGCCTATGAGTTACGCAGCACGGCGAAAACCGTCAACGTGGCTCCTTGGGCTTGCGCTAAGTGCCTCACTTCACTTCGTCCCTTTCACCCGCAGGATGTTACCGCTGCCTCTATGACCGCCTAATGAGCCATCGGGTCATAGCAGAGGACTGTATTGGCTGTGGGGCTTGCGAGTACGCCTGTCCTACCGAGGCTTTACGCAAAACCGATAGTTTTTTGGGCTTGTTTATTATCAACCCGCTAACTTGCGATGACTGTGGCGATTGTGTTGACAAATGCCCCGATTTAGCCATTGTGCCTGACCCGGATTGGGCGGTTTGTTATGGCCACGGTTGCCCGTTGGGGTCAAAACGTTTGGCTTCGGTGGAGTGCAATGTTTGGGAGGAACGCTGCCGGAGTTGCGGGTCAACGTTGTGGCGTGAGCGGGAAGTTCACGATGAGTGGTCTTGTCCTGGTTGCGGGTTGGCCTTGCGGGTGCGTTGTCCGCGTAGTCGCCGGGTTGATGAGGTAGCAGCGGAGTTTCCTGATTTGGCGGATTGGCTGACCGAAACTGCTCCGGTGGCGGCCAACCTGTAGCGTTGCTTTTATTGACAAGCGACAGGAGCGCAACATGAAAGAGTTTTCTGGTCGGGTGGCTTTAGTTACCGGGTCCACTAGCGGTATTGGTGAGGCCACGGCCCGCCGGTTGGTGGATTTGGGAGCCCAGGTGATGCTTAATTCATCGTCGTCGGTGGCGGCTGGGCAGGCCTTGGCGGCTGAGTTGGGTGAGAACGCGGCGTATTTTCAAGCCGACGTCAGCAGCGAAGCCGCTTGTAAGGCGTTGGTGGCCGCCACGGTGGAGATTTTTGGTGGTTTAAATATTTTGGTCAACAATGCGGGTTTCACGGCGGTTATCCCTCATGAAGATTTAGATGCTGTTTCTGAAGAGGTGTTTCGCCGCATTATGGATGTCAACGTTTTCGGTACCTGGTATTTGAGCCGGGCTGCCGTGCCGGCTCTTGAAGCCAGCGGGGCGGGCAACATCGTCAACATCACGTCTATCGCTGGGTTGCGGCCGGTAGGTAGTTCGATTCCGTATTCGGTGTCTAAAGCTGCGTTGAACCACATGACGCGTTTGATGGCCAACGTGTTGGGCCCCAAGGTGCGGGTTAATGCGGTGGCCCCTGGTTTGGTAGAAACCCCGTGGACTGAGTCCTGGGACACGCTGCATGCCGTGGTGGCTGAACGCTCCCCCATGGGCCGGTCAGCGACCAGCGAAGATTGCGCCGAAGCGGTGATTGCTATTTTGCGCAATACTTACCAAACCGGCGATATTGCCGTAATTGACGGTGGGCTGACGTTGGGTTAGGCCTAGAGCTTGAACCTGGTTTTTGGTTTTAAGATTGAAACTTACGCCAGTAGGCAGAGCCGGCGGCGCCAACGATTGAGAGTAAAAAGAGCACCACAAAGAGGTTTACCCCGCCCCCATTTTCACTTTCGTCTTCGGAAAGTGGCACGGCGGCTTCGTCGCTGCTCTCAGTTGCCTCCTTCATGGTGGTGGTTTCCTCTGATGGCTTCGTCGTGGCGGCTACTTCTTGACCGTCGTCTTCAGTAGCGAATGGCGGGGCTGTCTCAGAGTTTGCTCCGCTGGTCGTCGTACTCACTTCGCCGTCCCCTACCTTCAAGTCCCCAAGGCCACGATCTACTCATGGCGCTACCACGGCACCGCACCACCCGCAGTCAAACTCGGGCGACACCTACGTTGGAAACCAGAAGACGTTGAAGCGTGGCTAGTCGAGCGAACTTCGACGGGAAGCCACTCCTCCGACCCGCTATAGACACGCCCTTGTGGTAGACAAGGCTCAACTATTCAAAGGGGACGCAATGTCAGAAGGCATGAGAAAACTTGTTGGGCTCGCCATTTTTGGTGCGCTTATTGTCGCTGGGATTGTGGGGTCTGACGCTTCTGACGATTCTGCCGTCACTCGTAATGCGGCGATCCCTCTTACAGACACTTTGACTGTTGGTGGTTCCAGCAAGATCCCTCCCAAAGATGGCGAGGTCGAGTCGGAAAAAGGCGGAGACTGTTGCGACAAAACTCTCGCCATGCTCGGTGCGATTCTTACAAACCAAGACGCTCTCGCCCAGCAACAAGACACGCTTGCTCAGCAAGTAGCGGGTCTCAACGTGAATCAAGGTAGTGGTGGCCCCACACAAGAAGAGGCAGAACAAATCCTTAGAGATTCCAACTGTAACGACCAGCGCTTCGCCTACTGGATTTGTGTTGACAGTCAGGGCGCCGAACTGCCTCTTGGGGTAAACCTTTCAGGGGTAAACCTTGCGGGGGCAGCATTTTTGGCGCTAGATCTAACTGGTGCAGACTTTTCTGGGGCAAATCTTGCTGGTGCTGATTTTTCGTCTGATCTGACTGGGGCCGATTTCACGAACGCAAATCTCGGTGGTGCAGAATTTACTTCTAGTATCCTCATGGGTGCCGATTTCACCGGGGCAAACCTTGCCGGAACCGACTTCACCAACAGTCAAACTGAGGGCGCTATAGGTCTCCCCTAAACGCAAAAAACCCGCCCCTCGAAAGGGACGGGCAAAAGCAGTTGGGTTGCTGGGCGTTAGTCAGCCGTGGCTCGGCGAACAACTCGCTCGCCCGTGGCGATAGCAACGAAGGCCAGCAGCGTGGCAACTTGCTCCCCCGTCAAGGGAAGGAAAGCCGCCGCCACCACCGTTAGTCTCGCCTTATCGGCGTTTTGCCGCTTGACCTGCGGGTTCTCTGGTGGGCGTGGAGGGACTTGAACCCCCGACATCCTCCTTGTAAGGGAGGCGCTCTA
>Ga0206681_10000033_pt1 | contig 87952 bp, 89 predicted proteins | sample M150012015metaG_FD_161048 | JGI IMG/M metagenome (GOLD analysis project Ga0206681, IMG submission 161048) | Ammonia-oxidizing marine archaeal communities from Monterey Bay, California, United States - M1 500m 12015 | ecosystem: Environmental > Aquatic > Marine > Intertidal zone | place: USA... | reverse complement strand
AGATCTTGCGCCAAGGTAGTGGCATCGGCAGCTGGTGTCAACCAAAACCTCTACTGGCAGGAAAGTCCAATAATCAGTGGGAAAACAGCGGGTTTCCCGGCGGCCCAACCCGTCCACTAGGGAGACCCGGACGTCCTTCCTGTACCTTGCGAGCCAGACCCCGCCCCCACAGCCCGACGACGACTTCGAGGCAACCCCACATGGGCATATTCGACGAGATCGACCTCACCGACCTGGACGTGTTCGCCGAGCGGATGCCCCACGAGTGGTTCGACGCCCTGCGACGTGAGCACCCGGTCTGGCTCCACCCCGCCACCGATGAGGAACCCGAGCCGTTCTGGGTGGTGTCCTCGTACGAGCACATCACCGAGGTCCACCGCGCCGGCACCCTCTATTCGCACCAGACGGGCCCGGGGCGCGGGGGCGCCGGCGGCATCGCCCTCACCGACATCGAGCCCGGCCGCGGGCCCGGGCTCCAGATGGTGATGACCGACCCACCACAACACACCCGCTACCGCAAGCTCGTGAACACGGGCTTCACCCCGCGCATGATCCGCCGCCTCGATGACATGATGCGGACCCGGACCGACCTCATCCTCGACCAGGTCTGCGAGGTCGGCGAAGCCGACTTCGTCACCCAGGTGTCCGCCGAACTACCACTCATGGCGATCGCCGACATCATCGGCGTGCCCGATGCGGACCGGGCGCTCCTCTTCGAATGGAGCAACCGCACCATCGGCGGCAGCGACCCGGAGTTCGCCGCCGATCCAAGTCAACCGGGGGGCGAGTACGAGAAGGCCGTGATCGAGATGGCGATGTACGCCCACGACCTGACTGACCGCAAGCGTGCCGAGCCGGCCGACGACGTGTGGACGGCGCTCACCGAGGCACGGGTCACGCTCGACGACGGCACGGTCGCCGAACTCACCGACCTCGAGCGCGACCTCTTTTTCACGTTGCTCATCGTTGCGGGCAACGAGACGACCAGGAATGCCATCAGCCTCGGGATGATGGCATTCCTGGAGCACCCCGACCAGTGGCAGCGGGTACGCGAACAGGGCATGGACACGGTCGCCGTCGATGAGGTGCTCCGACACACCAGTCCCGTCAACTACTTCCGGCGCACCGCCACCGCCGACACCCGACTGGGTGGTGAGTCGATCCGGGCCGGTGACAAGGTCACCCTCTGGTACCCGTCGGGCAACCGCGACGAGAAGGTGTACGAAGACCCACACCGCCTCGACCTGACGCGCACGCCCAACCACCACCTGGCATTTGGTGGCGGCGGCGCCCACTTCTGCCTCGGAGCGAACCTGGCCCGACTGGAGATCGAAATCATGTTCGAGGGCCTGGCCCGGCGGCTCCCGGATCTCGAGGCCACCGGCCCCGCCGACCGCCTGCGCATGAACCTGGTGAACGGGATCAAGCACCTGCCGGTGGAGTTCACGCCGTCGGCTCCGGTGCTCACGCCGGCCTGAGCGCAAAACGCACATTGCCGAGGTCCTTCCAGGGAACGGCCTCCCCGGAATCCGGCTACTCGGGCGATGCGTAGACCTTCACCGACATGAACCGGACGGGCATGTCGAGCAGGGCAACAGGTCCATGGGCCACCTCACCGTGGACCTGGATCGTGTCGCCGACACACAACGTGTAGGTCTTCGGTCCGTAGCCGTAGTCCATCGACCCCTCGAGCATGTGGAGGAACTCGACACCCTCGTGCTGAAACAGGGGGAACACGTCGTTGGAGGACTCGAGGGTGACCATCATCGGCTCGATGATCCGGTTCGGCCCGCGCAGTGAACCGAGGTCCTCGTAGATATGACCCGGTCCGGTGCCCTCGTGGAGGATCTCCATCCGCTCGCCGCCCCGGACGATGACGACGTCGTGCTCCTCGTCGAGGCCCCGGAAGAACGCCGTGATGGGCACCTCGGCCGCATGGGCGAGCCTCGTGAGCGTGGAGAGGCTGGGCGACGTCTGGCCGTGCTCGATCTTGGAGACCATGCCGAGGGAGATCTCGGCGACCTCGGCGAACTGCGCCATCGTCAGTCCGAGGGCCCGCCGTGCGTCGCGCACCCGTTCTCCGACGACCCGACAGACGTCATCCGACGAAAAGGCGGAGGCTTCATGATCCTGACCGACGATCATCGGCACACTGTTCCTCTGCGAGGCCATGGAAACCAACCCTTTGTTCCTGTCCTCCCGCACCATTGCGGGTGAAACCATCCTTGAAGGTACTGCCACCCGCCCGCAGGGTGGAGGACGATAGTGCAACGGTCCCCGACGGGAAAGCCCGAAGGCGCCGAATCCGGGGTGCGGCTACGGCAACTGCTGCCAGGAGTTCGACCCGCCGTCGAGCAGGCGGGCCGAGGAACGGTAGGCAGCCCGCGAGACGTAGGGCCGCACCTCGTCGGCCCGGGTCCGGCACAGTTCGGCCTTGAGGCCGCGTGCGGCCACCACCACCGGGTCGTCGCCATCGGCGAGGGCCAGCAGGTCGACGACGTGGAGGGCCAACTGGGTCTCGCCCGCCTCGGCGAGGGATCGGGCCCGCTCGAGGACCACATCGGGATCGCCGATCGCGCTGAGGACCACTGCAGCCGCCTCGCCGGGGGACGCCGGATGCAGGGTCGTCGGGTTGCGGTCCCACCAGCCGCTCTCCTCACGGAACAGGTCCCGTGCGATGTAGTCCGGGCAGCCGTAGTTAGGGGTCATCCAGGGCTCGTCGAACAACTCCGACGGATACTCGAGGTCGGCGAGCACCTCACCCTCTCCCATCCCCCTGTTCATCCGTTCGACGACCTCCCGGCGGAGCCAGCGCAGCGCCTCGGCGGTGCGGGACAGCCGCTGACAGACCTGGTCGGCCCCCCGGACGACCGGCCCGAACTCGGTCACCAGGGTCTCGGCGCCGAGGGCGGCCAGTGCATCGAGGGTCTCGGCCCACCGGATCGTGAACCGCTGTGTCCGCAGCGGCGTGCCGATGTTGGGAATCGCGTCGCCGGGAGTCGCCGGCCCGCCGTAGAGGAGCCCGTCGTCCGGGTACCAGACGGCGATCGCGTCGTCGGTCTCCGACGGCGCCCAAAGGAGTTCGACGGTCCGACTCCCCGTGACGACGGTCAGGGCGTCGGCGAAGGTCTCCGTGGGATCGGTCATCTCGAACGCCGGAAGCATCCGCCGCCAGGACGCTCCCTCCCGGGAGGGGAACTGCACCGACGCCATACGGGCCTGCAGGTCGAGGGTCTCGCGGTAGCGGGCATACCGACGGAGGAGGTTCTCGTGGGCGATGAGCCGGGGCTGCGGTTCGCCCCGCTCGGCGGCATGAGCCTGCCAGGCCCCGACCGCTGCGTTGTAGCCCAGGTGGCCGTGGCTGTAGCAGATGGCGTGCAGCGGTGACTCGGTGACGGATCGGAGGTGTTCGATCATGGCCGGGGCCGCAGGCAGCGAACCTGCATCGACCAGCACGAGTCCGACGTCGGTGTCCGCGACGAGGGCGTTGCCCTGCCCCGGCAGGACATGGAAGCCGTCGCCGAGGTCGACTCCCGCCAGATCGCCGCGCAGGGTTCGATCGAGTGCCATGTCGCGACCGTACGGGCCGGTGTGGCTCCGTGCGCAGTCGTAGGATCCGGCGCGTACCCGACTGACGGCGAGGAACGGAGCACAGGCATGCCGGACGTTGCCGACGCCGTCGTGATCGGCGCCGGGGTGATGGGCGCCTCGATCGCGCTCGAGCTCCAGCGCGCCGGACGCTCGGTGGTCGTCGTCGACAAGGGCGATGCCGTCGGAGGTGGCTCCACCAGTTCGAGTTCGGCGGTCGTGCGCTTCAACTTCTCCACTCTCGCCGGGGTGGTGGCCGCCTGGGAGTCGAAGCACCGCTGGGAGGCCTGGGCCGAACACCTCGGCCATGTCGCCGGCCCGCTGGCCCGCTTCCACCGATCCCCGATGGTGCTCCTCGAATCGCCCGACTTCGGCCGCCGGGAGGCGACAGCGCTCCTCACCGAGGTCGGCGTACCACACGAGTTGCTCGACGAGGATGGGTTGGCCGCACGCTTTCCGGCCATGGACACCGGGCGCTTCTTCCCGCCCCGGCGACCCGACGACCCGCACTTCGGTGACGCTCCCCGGGGCCGCCTCGACGCGATCCTCATCGAGGACGGCGGCTTCATCGACGACCCTCAGTTGGCTGCCGGCAACCTCATGGACGCTGCCCGGCACCACGGCGCCGACGTCCGTCTGCGGGCCAAGGTGGTCGGACTGGAGGTGGGCAGCGGTCGGGAGCGGCGGGTATCGGGCATCCGCCTGGCCGACGGCAGCACCGTCGAGGCCCCGGTCGTGGTCAATGCCGCCGGGCCCTGGAGCGGTGCCCTCGACCACATGGCAGGGGTCACCGGCGACATGGCCGTCACAACCCGGCCCCTGCGCCAAGAGGTCCACGTGGTCGAAGCCCCCGCCGGTTTCACCCACGGTGACGGCGGGGCCATGATCGCCGACCTGGACCTCGGCTTCTACAGCCGCCCCCACCCCGGGGGCACGCTGCTTGTCGGCGGCGTCGAGTCCGACTGCGATCCCCTCGAGTGGGTCGACGACCCCGATGCGATCTCCCCCACGCCCACCGTTGCCTGTTTCCAGGCGCAGGTGTGGCGGGCCGCCCGACGCCTCCCCGACCTGGCCATCCCACTCCGGCCCACGGGGCTGGCCGGGGCCTACGACGTCACGCCCGACTGGATGCCCGTCTACGACCGGACCTCACTGGACGGCTTCTACGTGGCGATCGGCACCTCGGGCAACCAGTTCAAGAATGCCCCCCTGGTCGGCGAGGTGATCCGCGAGTTGGTCGACGCCTGCGAGTCCGGGCACGACCACGACGCCGAGCCTGTGCGGATCCGTTGCCGGCACACCGGACACGACCTCGACCTCGGCGCCTTCTCCCGCCTGCGGGCGCACTCCCCGACCACCGGGACGGTCCTCGGATGACCACCGACCCGGGGCCGTCGCTGGCCGACCTCGAGGCCGACCCCCACCCCCACCTGGCCCGCCTGAGGTCGACCGGCCCCGTGTCCTGGATCCCGGCACTCGGTGGCTGGCTGGTCACCGACCGGGCCACGGCGCTCGACGTGATGCGCGACGACGCCACCTTCACCGTCGACGACCCGCGCTTCTCGACAGCACAGGTCGTGGGCCGCTCCATGCTCTCGGTCGACGGCGCCGAACACGATCGGCACCGGTCGGCCTTCAGCGAGCCGTTCCGGGCCGGCGCCGTGCGCGAGAACCTGGGGCCGTGGCTGCGGGACGAGGCCCGGCGCATCGTCAAATCGTTCGCAGACGGCGGCTGCGCCGAACTCCGGGGCGCCCTCGCCGCACCGCTGGCCGTCTCGACGGTCCTCCACACGCTCGGGCTCAGCCCGGCAGACCCCGACCGGGTGCTGGGCTGGTACCGGACGATCGGCACCGCCATCGAGGGTGTGAACGCCGGGCGGGAAGTCGACGACGGGGCGGCCGTCGCCGTGGCCGGACTCCGTGCCCGCATCGACGAGACCGTGGCCCACGGTTCCGGGCCGCTCGCCGATGCCGCCGGGATGCTCGATGCCGACGCCGTGTTCGCCAACGCCGCCGTCATCATGTTCGGCGCCATCGAGACCTCCGAGGGCACGACGGCAAGCGCCCTTCTCCACCTGCTGTCCTCGCCGGAGCAGTTGGCCGAGGTCCTGGCAGACCGGACGCTGGTGACCGACGTCGTCGAGGAGGCGCTCCGGATCGAACCGGCCGCCAGCCTCGTCGACCGCTACGCCACCCGCGACGTGGAGGTCGCCGGGGTGAACGTCCGGCAGGGCGACCTGGTCACCGTCTCACTGGCCGGCGCCAACCGGGACCCGGCGGTCTTCGACGATCCCGACCGATTCGACCTGCACCGGGCCAACGCCCGCCAGCACCTGACCTTCGTGCAGGGACCCCACGTCTGCCTCGGCATGCACCTGGCACGGCTCGAGACGCGCGAGGCGGTCGATGCGGTCCTCGACCTGTTGCCAGGTGTCCGACTCGTGCCGGGGCACTCGGCACCGGCCCGGGGACTCGTGTTTCGCAAGCCCGGATCGGTCGGGGCGGCCTGGGACGTGTCAAGGCGGGCGCCGACGGGGAAGGTGTAGGAGAAAGGTCTGCGATGGGTCCACGACAGCACTGCAGATACTGCGAGGAGTGGTTGGGGTTCGGCGAGGACGTGTGCCCCCGGTGCGGCTCGACCCAGGTCACCGACTGCTGGGTCGGCGGCTGTCCGGGCATGCTCGAACCCGACGACGACGAGTGCCCGGCCTGCGGGTCCGAGCGCGACGACGGGGACGACGACTGACCCGGGGGCGCCGCGAATGACGGTGGCAGACCTGCGGGCATACGCTGCACCCATGGGCAGGCATCCCCGCTGCATCCTCGAGGTCCGCGTCACACCTCGGGCCGGGCGAAACGACGTCCGGTTGAACGACGGACGCGTCCGTATCCGGGTGGCCGAGATTCCGGAGAACGGGCGGGCCACCGAGGCCGCCCGGCGGACCCTGGCGAGGGCCCTCGGCCTCCAGCGTCGCTCGGTGACCCTCCGGACTGGCATGACCTCCCGGACGAAGCGGTTCCAGATCGAGGGCCTCTCCCGGGACGAGGCCCTCGAGCGACTGGGCAGCTGAGCCAGCTCTGTGGGGCCGTCACCGGATCGTCCCTGAGGGAGCCGTGAACGTCCACATGCTCACCGGGCAGGCATCCCCGCTGCTTGCCGACGCTGCGGTCCTCCTCCACTTCGGCTACCTCGCCTTCCTGACCTTCGGCGGGTTCCTCGTCTGGAGGTCCCCCAGGGCGATCTGGCCCCACCTGGCTGCCGTGGCATGGGCGATCGGGGTCGTGGTGATCCGCTACCCGTGCCCCCTCACGGACCTCGAGCGGCACTTCCGGCCGTCGGTGGGCGAACGAAGCTTCATCGAGCGCTACCTCGAGGGCATCATCTACCCGGAGGGGCACATGGACACGGCGCGCCTCGTGGTGGTCGTGGTCGTCGCCATCTCGTATGCGGGGATCCTCCGCCGGCGCCGACCTGCGGTCGCCCGACCCGGCGACTAACGCGACCAGCCCGCCCCTCGTCGCGCACCACCTCGATGGTCGATCCCAGGCCGCCGAGTGGAAGGTCGTCGGGTCCGGCCTCGGGAATGGCGACTGCGGGCTCCACGGCCGCGCAAACTAGGCGCTGTCCGGAGGGTTCGTCAGCCCAGTCGACCGAAAAAGGTGATTCGGGCGTGTTCCGAGAGCGAGAGGCCCGGCTCGGTGTTGTAGGCGAGTACCACGAGGATGCGGGTGCGGTCGCCGACCACGGGGGTGACCCGGTGGAGTGCGTCGCGGCCACGGAACAGGGCGAGGTCCCCGGGCCGCTGGTCGAGGACGGTCGACTGCCGCCCGAGGCGCCCATCGAGCGCCTCGGCGACGCCGTGCAGGTTCTGTTCACCTCGTTCTGCACTACGCATGCCGTCAATGGATTCGAACATGCCGCCCCCCTCCGGAGACTGCAGGAGCAACGTGACCGCGAACGACGAGTTGTCGAAGTGCCAGCCCAGTTCCTGGCCCTCCAGGAAGTAGTTGACGTTGATCGACGACAACGGATCGGCGTAGTCGTGGAGTTCATCCTCACCGAGCACTTCACACAGGAACGACCGGAAGACGGTCGCGTCGTAGACGGTTCGCAGCGCCGACGACCCGGGCACCTGGTCGGAGGTGACCGCCCCCTTCGTGCTGACGACCTCACGACTGCGGGCATCGTCCGCCGGCAGCGTCGCGTCGGCGGTCTCGAGGTAGACGGTGTGAGTCTGGTCCGAGTAGAAGGCGAGGTGTTGGAGAGACTCGGCCTCAGCCACGAGTGACTCGACGACGGCCGCCCGGAGGAAGCCCCCCAGTAAGAGCGCTCCATCACGGTCGAGGGTGGAGCGGCACTGCGACCGGTAGGCCTCGTCATGTAGCCGGTGGGCACCGAGGTCGACTACCTCGTCGAGGGATGGTGGCGTCATGGCCGGGAGGGTACGTCTCTCCTACACTCCACGCGATGTCCGGAACGCCGACTCGGGACCTCGACCCGGAACTGGTCGATCGCTACGAGCGCGACGGGTACCTGTACCTCGCTGACGCGCTGTCCCCCGAACGACTGTCGCGCCTCAGGGAGGTGTTCGAAGGGTGGGTGGAGGAGAGCCGCTCCCACGACGGACCGTACGGCGAGACCTTCGACGGCCGACCCCGGTTCGACGTCGAGCCCGGCCACAGCGCCGAGCGACCGGCCCTGCGTCGGATCGCCTCTCCCGTCGAGGTGTCCGACGCCTACCTCGACGTGATGCGCTCCAACCCCGCCCTCGACGCCGTGGCCCAACTCATCGGCCCGAACCTGCGGTTCCGCGAGTCGAAGGTCAACTCGAAGCTCCCGGGCACTCCAACCCACCTCAAGTTCCACCAGGACCTCCCGTTCGGTCCGTTGACCAACGAGGATCTCGTCACAGTCATCTTCCACCTCGACGAGGTGACCGCCGAGAACGGACCGCTCGAAGTGATTCCGGGCAGCCACCGGGGCCCGCTGTACGAGCACTGGCACGACGGGGTCTTCACCGGCGCCGTGAGCCCCGAGGTCGAGGCGTGGGCGAGAAAGGAGGTCGTGACCTGCTGCGGTGCGGCCGGCTCTGCCTACCTCATGGACGCCCGCGTGCTGCACGGCTCGGCACCCAACCTCTCATCGGCACCACGGTCGCTCTTCATCGTCCAGTACCACGCCGAGGACGCCCACCCACTGGCCCCCAACCACCTGCCCAGTCGCTTCGACGGAGAGGTCGTGGCCGGCGTGGACACCGGCCGGGTGCGCTGCTCCGACTACGAGGTCACCCTCCCGGAGATGCCCACCGTGGCCTCGTTCTTCGCCGTCCAAGCCGTCGAGGCATAGGGGCCCCAACCCCCGCAGGCTCAGTAGCCTCGTGGGGACGGGGTTCGCGGCCCGGGTCGATTTCGTGCCGCCAACCGCGCCATCCCGCCCTCGTAGCTCAGTCGGATAGAGCGACCGCCTCCTAAGCGGTAGGCCACAGGTTCGATTCCTGTCGAGGGCGCCATGCCACAGACCTTCCACGACGCCCCCGCCTGGTTCCGACGCGCCCTCGACGTGCCCTACACCGACTGCAACACCACCGTCGACGGCGCCGGCATCCACTACCTGGCCTGGGGAGAACCCGGCAGGCCCGGACTCGTGTTCGTCCACGGCGGTGCCGCCCACGCCCACTGGTGGACCCACGTGGCCGCCCAGTTCGCCGCCGTCTACCGGGTGGTGGCCATCGACCTGTCCGGCCACGGCGACAGCGACCGCCGAGACGAGTACTCGCTGGACCGCTGGTGCAACGAGGTCATGGCCGTGGCCGACGACGCCGACATGGCCGGTGCTCCGATCGTGATCGGACACTCCATGGGCGGCCTGGTCACGCTGGCCACCGCCTCTGCACACGGCGACCGGATCGCCGGCGCCGTCGTCATGGACTCGCCGGTCAGCGCCCCCGACCCCGAGATGGAGTCGAGCCGGCGCAACCAGTTCCGGGACCCGAAGGTGTACCCCGACACCGCCACAGCGATCGGCCGCTTCCGAACCGTCCCCGAGCAGGACCACTATGAGCCCTACGTGATGGACCACGTGGCCGCCATGTCGCTGCGCCCCACGGACGGCGGCGTCACCTGGAAGTTCGACCCGAGGATCTTCATGCCCCGCCGCTCCGCCGCCAACGAACTCCTGCCCGACATCACCTGCCGGGTGGCGCTCTTCCGCGCCGAGCACGGGCTCGTCACCCCCGGCATCGGCGCCTACATGTACGAACAACTCGGCCGGGTCGCACCGGTCATCGAGATCCCACTCGCCGGGCACCACCTGATGCTCGACCAGCCGCTGCTCGTCGTCACCGCCCTGCGGACCCTGTTCGCCGACTGGGAGCACTCAGTCCCCTTCGAACGGGACTGACTCACAACGACGCTGCCGTCCGTGTCCCGCTACGGTGCCGGACCGTGAACGACACCCCGGCGACCATGCGCCTCCACGACACGGTCCGCGACGAGGTCGTACCGTTCGAACCCGGACCCGAGGTGTCCATGTACGTCTGCGGCATCACGCCATACGACGCCACCCACCTCGGCCACGCCTTCACCTACCTCACCTTCGACCTGGTCATCCGGCGACTCGAAGACCTCGGGCACAGCGTGCGCATGGTCCGCAACGTCACCGACGTCGACGACTCGATCCTGCCCAAGGCCCGGGAACTCAAGGTCGACTACCGGTCCCTCGCCGCCGTCGAGATGGCGCACTTCGATGCCGACATGGAGGCACTCAACATGCGCCCCGCCTCCGTCGAGCCATGGGCCACCCTGTCGATCGAACCGATGCTCGACCTGATCCAGCGCCTCTCCGACGCCGGCCACACCTACACGGTCGACGGCACGACCTTCTTCGACGTCTCCACCGACGACGACTTCGGCTCCCTGTCGGGATACGACGAAGACACGATGCTGTCACTGGCCGCCGAACGGGGCGGCCACCCCGACGACCCACGGCATCGCAACCCCCTCGACTTCGTGCTCTGGCAGCCCTCGGCCAACGACGAGCCGGCCTGGAACTCGCCCTTCGGGCCGGGCCGGCCCGGCTGGCACATCGAGTGCTCGGCCATGGCGATGGACAACCTCTCCGACACCATTGACCTACACGGCGGTGGCGACGACCTCGTCTTCCCCCACCACGAATGCGAGGAAGCCCAGAGCCGCTGCGCCACAGGAGAGCCGCTGGCCCGCCACTGGATGCACGTCGGCATGGTCGCCTACGAGGGCACCAAGATGTCCAAGTCCCTCGGCAACCTCGTGTTCGTACGCATGCTCCGCAACCTCCACGACCCGAGGGCCCTGCGCCTCGCCATGCTGGGCCACCACTACCGGGCCGGCTTCGAGTGGTTCGACACCGACATCGACGACGGAATCACCCGCCTCAGCCGTCTCGTGGATGCCGCACGCCGACCCTGCGGACCCGACCCGGCCCCGACACTCGCCGCCGTCCGAGCCGCCCTCGACGACGACCTCGACGCACCGACCGCCCGCGAAGCCATCGACGTGCTGGCAGGTGCGATCATCGCCCACGCCGGCGACGACCCGACGGCGCCCTCTGGCCTGCGCCAAGCAGCCGGCCTGCTCGGCATCCAACTCGACGAGGAGCCGTCGGGCGACTCACCCTCCGGCACGTGAGCCACCCATCCGTGTCGACGTCTCCCGTATCCTGACCGGGTGCTGCGCCTCACCAACAGCCTGACCGGCGACAAGGTCGAGTTCACCCCCCGCGATCCGGGGAAGGCCTCCGTGTACTGGTGTGGGCCCACCGTCTACGACGCCCCCCACGTCGGCCACGCCCGCTCCACGCTCGCCTTCGACATCCTCGTCCGCTACCTGCGCTGGACCGGGCTCGACGTGACAGCGGTATCCAACATCACTGACATCGACGACAACATCATCGCCCGGGCCGCCGAAGAGGGGACCACCGAACCCGAGTTGGCACGCCGTTTCGAGGAGATCTTCATCGCCGAGATGGACCGCCTCGACATCGCCCACCCCGACCTCCGGCCCCGGGCAACCGAGTACGTGGGCCCGATGGTCGACATCATCGGCCAACTCGTCGACCGGGGCATGGCCTACGCCACCGACTCCGGCGTCTACTACGACGTGGACCGCCTCGACGGCTACGGCGCCCTCGCCGGACAGACCATCGAACAGTTGCGGGAAGGCGCCGGCGCCCGGATCGAGGTCGACGAGGACAAGACCGACCCGCTCGACTTCGCACTCTGGAAGGCCGCCAAGCCCGGCGAACCCACCTGGGACTCCCCCTGGGGTCCCGGCCGGCCCGGCTGGCACATCGAGTGCGTGGCCATGTCGCTCGACCTTCTCGGCGACGGCTTCGACATCCACGGCGGCGGCGACGACCTCACCTTCCCCCACCACGAGAACGAACGGGCCGAATGCCTCGGCTGCGGCCGCCCCTTCGCCCGTCTCTGGGTGCACAACGGCATGGTCCAGGTGGGCACGGAGAAGATGTCCAAATCGCTCGGCAACTTCTGGACACTCGCCGAACTTCTCGACAACTGGGACCCGCGGGCGCTGCGCCTGCTGGTCCTCCAGACCCACTACCGCAAGACCATGGAGATCGGCGAGGACACCCTGAGGACCGCCTCGGCCGCCCTCGAACGACTCGACGGGTTCGCCCGGCGCATTGCGGCCGCCAACCTCCCCGACACCCCCGCCGACGAGGCGACGGTCGACCGGTTCCGCCAGGCCATGGACGACGACCTCGGGACCGCTGCGGCCATGGCGATCGTCTTCGCCGCCGTGCGCGACGCCAACCGGGCCCTCGATGCCGAGGACGCCGACACTGCTGCGGCGCTCGCAGCGGCCGTGACGGAACTCAGCGGCGTGCTCGGGCTGCGCCTCGCCGGGACGACGACCGTCGGAGACGACGGCGGGGCAATCGATGGCCTGGTCACCGCGCGCAGCGCCGCAAAGGCGGCGGAGGACTATGCCGAGGCCGACCGGATCCGCGACGAACTCACGTCACGCGGCATCGTGCTCGAGGACTCGGCCACCGGCACCACCTGGCGTCGGGCCTAGTTCCGCGGAACCTCGGACCAGGCCACGCCCTTGTCGACTCGCACGTCGCCGGGGAGTCCCAGGACCCGCTCACCGAGGATGTTGCGCATCACCTCGGACGTGCCACCCTCGATGGTGTTCGCCCGCGCCCGCAGGAACGAATACCGGATGTGCAGGCCCGGGCCCCGCAACCCGTCGGGCCGCTTGCGCTCGTAGCCGGCCTCGTACACCAGTGCTTCCGGGCCGAGCAGGTCCATGCAGGTCTCGTAGATGTGCTGGTTCATCTCCGCCGACAACAACTTGCCGACCGAACCCTCCGGCCCGGGATTGCCCGACTTCGAACCGTCGCGCGCCCGCCAATTAGTCAGCCGCAGGGCCTCGGCCCGGCACCAGAGTTCGGTGACCCGATCACGGGCGACCGGCATCGTCGCCGCGTCGAGCGAGTCCTTGCGCTCGTTCCAGAGGCGCACCAGGTCGCCGATCGGTCCCGTGCCCTTCCGGGGAACGCCACCGCCCAGGGCGACGCGCTCGTTCATGAGCGTCGTGACGGCGGCACTCCAGCCGTTGCCGACCTCACCGAACACCCGGTCGTGCGGAATGCGGACATCGTCGAAGAAGACCTCGTTGAACTCGGCCTCGCCGGTGATCTGGTGCAGCGGCCGAACCTCGACCCCTTCCTCCTCCATGTCGAGGAGGAAGTAGGTCATCCCCTTGTGCTTGGGCTGCTCGGGGTCGGTTCGGGCGACCAACATCCCCCACTTGGAAACGTGCGCCAGCGTGGTCCAGACCTTCTGGCCGTTGACGATCCACTCGTCGCCGTCGCGCACGGCCCGGGTCGAGAGGCCGGCCACGTCGGAGCCGGCACCGGGTTCGCTGAAGAGTTGGCACCAGATCTCCTCGCCGGTGTACATGGGCCGGAGGAGGCGCTTCTTCTGCTCGTCGCTGGCGTAGGTGAGCACCACGGGCGCCCCCATGCCGATGCCGATCGGATTGATGCCGAGGTCGTGATAGGGCACACCTGCCGCCCGCAGTTCCTCGTCGACGACCGTCTGGAGTCGGCGGCTCTCGAGGCCCAGGCCGCCGAGTCCCTCCGGGAACTGGACCAGCGCCAGGCCCCGGTCGAACTGTTCGCCCCGGAACGTGAACTGGTCGACGTCGCCGGGAGGGACCTCCGACACGAGTCGGCGGGTGAGTTCCCGGATGTCGGTTTCGGAGATGTCGGGCATGGGCGTCGTCCCTGGGAAGGTGTTGCGGGCACCTCAAACCTACCCGTCGGTAACCGGTCGGGTCCTAGTCGGGATCCCGCAAGGCGTAGAGGTAGCCGTCCCGGGAACCCATGTAGACGGTCCCCCGCCAGATGGCCGCCGAAGACTCGACGCACGCTCCGGTGGCTACCTCCCACACCTTGACCGGCTCGACGCTCGGGTCGGACAGGTCGAGTCCGAGCACCCGGCCGCTGCAATCGCCCATGACGAGCATGTCGTCGACGATCGTCGGCGACGACCAGGTGGGCCCCGGCAGTTTCATGGTCCAGGCGACCTCGCCGCTGGCCCGGTCGATGGCGTGGACCTTCCCCTCGTCGGTCGGCACGATGAGCAGGTCTCCGTACACGGCAGGCGTCGCCCACACCCCGCTGTCGAGGTGCGGACGGTCCTCCACCGCCCACACCAGTGGATCGTCGGGCCTCGACGGGTCGAGCTTCAGGACCTGGCCGAGTTCGTGCGACCGGTCCGTGCCCCGCTCGTACTCGACACCGACGTAGAGCATCCCCTCGTCGTCGGCGACGAGCGTGGCATCCACGTCGTCGCCCGCCCAGAAGCGGAACACCCGTGTCGGCTCGACACCGTCCCTGAGGCCCCCGATGTCCCAGCCCTGGACGAGGCCCCCCGAGTTCGCGAAGTACAGCACGTCGCCGATGACCAACGGCGACGTCTCGATGGAGACGTTGCCGCCCACGGCATCCAGCAACTCGTCGTCCCAGCCGGCGACGTCCCAGACCAGCACAGGATCGACCGTGACCAGGCCGTCGGCGTCGTAGCCCCGGTTCAGGCGCACCACGTGGAAGCGGCTGTTCTCCCCACCGGCGAAGAGGTGGTCGTCGAGCACGAGCGGCGAACTGTCCCAGTCGTTGTTCCACATCGTGGGCTCCACGTCGTAGGCATGGAGGCCCCACAGTTCGACCGGCTCATCCCGGTCGAAGGCGAGCACCCGCAACCTGTCGTCGCGGGAGCCCGCGTAGACGAGCGGGTAGCCGTCCGGGTCGACTGTCACCGAGCCCTTGATGATGTCGCCGGTCGGGAAGTCGGGCAGGAGGCGTTCGCCGGTCTCCCCGTCGACGAAGTGGACGGCTGCGTCGTAGGCGCCGAACACCACCCAGGTCCGGCCCCCGCGCTCGAACACGGCCGGCTGGCCGGTCCATCCCATGCCGCACCACTGCTGCTGCTCCCCGGAGATGGACGTCATTGAGCACATGCGGTCGTCGGGGAAGCGCCAGGCCACGACCGGGTCGCCCGGCACCGGCCCCTCCCCGTGCCAACTACGGGTGGGCGACCCACGGAAGGTCAGTACGCCCTCGACGGTGTCCCCCCACGGCCCACCGACCGTGGTGGGGTCCACCCAACCCTGGTAGGGCGGCTCGGTCGTCGTCGTGGTCGTCGTCGTGGTCGTCGTCAACGTCGTCGTCGTGGACGTGGTCGTCGTCGGGGTTGTGGTTGTGCTCGGCGTCGTCGTGGCCGAGGCGAGGAGTTCGCGGTCGGCGTCGTCGAGCACCTGGTACGAGGTCTGGCCGGCACGGACCATCAGCGCCAACAGCGCCGCGACGAACACGGCGAGGCCGACGAGCGGCATGATCCAACGGGTCATGTCGGCTCCACAGACTGACCCTCAGGGCGACGCCGGTCGGGCACCCCCGCGCAGTGGGCCCTCAGGCCGAGGGGTCGGGGTCGAAAGGCTCGAGTGGCAACGGCTCCTCGACGAACCCCTCGAAGTCGTCGAGGTCCTCGACGGGGCCCACCGAGCCCGACGGCGTTCCCCCGAAGATCCCGGCCGGGTGTCGGTCGACGCCGAGGGCCGCCCGGGCAAGTTCCCGTTCCGGAGCCGGCTCGGACTCGGACGCCTGGAGTGCCGCACGCTCCTTGCGCGCCAACGCCAGGGGGTGCATGGCGGCGGCGACCGGCCGTGGGGTCGGAGCCTCGATCAGGTCGGCCACCGTCGACGGCGGAACCGGAGCGCCCGGTCCGGGAAACGCGATCACGTCCCCTCCCGTTCGTTCGTCGAGCAACGACCAGCCGATCGGGGCACTCAGGCGATCGAGGTGCTTCTCGCAGAGCACCACCCGTCCCGGCCCGTCGACCTCGGCAAGATTGCGCACCGTGAACGAACCCTCGGCAACGTTGATCACCACGAGCACCACGGCATGGCCGCGGCACGCCGACCGCATGCAGTAGGTACGCATGGGTGAAAAAGGTAGTTCGGTCGTGTGGACGTATCGGGGACACCTACCAGCCCCCGTCCCCGACCACGCTTGCCACCTAGGCTCGCCCGGATGGACGACCGCCCCGTACTCGGGCTCGACGCCGACGACACCCTCTGGGAGAACGAAGTCCACTTCCGCGAGACCGAACGACGGTTCGTCGAACTCATGGCGCCCTGGGCCGACGGCTCCACCACCGAAGCGGCCCTGCTCGACACCGAACGGGCGAACGTGGCGATCACCGGCTACGGCGTGAAGGGCTTCATACTGTCGATGGTCGAAACCGCCATCTCGCTCTCCGACGGGGCGGTCGGCGCCGAACCCATCTCGCGGGTGCTCGAGTGGGGTCGACAGATGCTCGAGGCACCAGTCGCCCTGCTCCCGGACGTCGCAGAGACGATCGGAACGCTCGCCGACGCCCACCGGCTGCTGCTCATCACCAAGGGTGACCTCACCGACCAGCGCCGCAAGGTGGACGCCAGCGGGCTGGCCGACCACTTCTGGCGGATCGAGATCGTCGCCGAAAAGGACACCCCCACCTATCGGGACATCCTCGGTCGCCACGGCATCGATGCGACCAGGTTCGTGATGGTCGGCAACTCGGTCCCCTCCGACGTGCTCCCGGTCCTCGAAGCCGGTGGCCGGGCCATCCACATCCCCCACGACCTCACCTGGGCCCTCGAGACCGCAACCGACTCCGACATCGACGGACACGAGTTCCCCGTCCTCCGGAGCTTCGGTGAACTCCCGGCACTCCTCACAGGCTGGCGAAACCCGGGTTAGGCACCGCTCGGATCCGCGTCGACGGCCCTGCGCATCACCGCACGAACGTCGACCACGCGCGGACCGTCCCGACGCACCGTGGCGATCGCACGTTCGCCGACGTGGAGGCGCCGCTTGCGCTCGCCATCGAAGGCGAGGAGCACCGGGCCCTCGAACACCACCTCCTCGTCGAACGCCAGTCGCCGAACCTCGACGACCCCGAGGTCGTCGTAGTGTCCCGGAGCGGTCGGCCCGCGCACCACCCGGTCACACACGTCAGCCGGTCCGAAGCGGACGAGCAGGCCCCAGTCGTCGTCCGGCGACACCGGGTCGAGCAGGCCCCCGACACCCACGAATCCGACGACGGACGGATCCGCACGGCTCAACACGGCGGTCCGCAGCGTCGTCGGGTCGAACAGTTCGTACGACCCGACGAACGGGTCGTCGACCGCCACCGCATCCACGAGCGCCAACTCTCCGGGTTCATCGCCCCGCACACCCAACTCCCCCCCCTCGAGTCGCAGGCGCACGACCTTCGCCCGCGGCGCGACACCGTCGAGCGGCACCCGACCAACGGCCAGGTGCCCGGCGGCCGCCCCGGCGATGGTGGCCTCGACGAACACCGGGAAGGCGTTGTTGGTGCCCGTCGAGAGCGGAACCACGACGAGGTCCGGCCAGGCGAGGGCGGCGGCCCGGTTCGTCCCGTCACCCCCCAACACGACCACGACCGCGCACCCCGCCGACCGCATGGCGGTCACCGAGTCGATCGAGTCCTGCTCCGTGCCGGTCAACGGTCCGCCCACCCACTGGAGGTCGATGCCACGGATCGTCTCCGTCGCCCGGCGCACGATCCGATGCGGGTCGTGGTGGACGACGAAACTCGTCGCCCCGGATTCCCGCGCCCCGAGGACCACGCGGCGGACGACGTTGACCTTCTCCTCCAGGGTCACCTTCCCGGCGGCGGCCACCGCCCGCCGGATGTCGGTCCCGGCACGCGGGTTGACCACGAGCCCGATCGGGGCGGTTGATGCGGTGCCACCAGCGTCGGCCGTCACAGCGCAGGACCGTACAGGGACGTGTCGCGATCGTCCCGCCGGACGTCAAGCAGGAGTCGGACGTGGCCGGTGTCGAACCCCGGCCCGATCAGCCGTAGTCGTAGAAGCCCCTGCCGGCCTTGCGGCCCAGTTGTCCGGCCGCGACCATGCGCTTGAGTAGTGGTGGCGGGGCATACGACGGCTCGCCATACTCGGCGTGGAGTGTCTCGCCCACCAACAGCATCGTGTCGAGGCCGATCAGGTCGCTGAGTTCGAGCGGGCCCATCGGGTGGGCGGCACCCAGCTTCATGCCGGTGTCGATGTCCTCGGCGGTCGCATGGCCGGCCTCGAGCATCCGCATGGCACCGAGCAGGTAGGGCACCAGCAGCATGTTCACGACGAACCCGGCCCGGTCCTTCGCCGCCACGACCGTCTTGCCGATGACATCCGTGGCAAAGCCCGTGACCCGTTCGACGACGGCCGGCGAGGTGCACACCGAGGGGATGACCTCGACCAACTTCATCACCGGGGCCGGGTTGAAGAAGTGGAGGCCGACAACCTGCTCGGGTCGACCGGTGCGCATGGCGATATCGATGATCGGGATCGACGACGTATTGGTGGCCAGGATGGCCTCGGGCGAGGTGACCACCCGGTCCAACTCGGCGAACACCTCGGCCTTCAGGCCGAAGTCCTCGACAATGGCCTCGACGACCAGGTCGCAGTCGGCCAGTTCGGCGAGGTCGGTCGTGAACGACAGGTTGTCGAGCGCTGCTCCATGCCCGGCCTCGTCGAGCTTGCCGCGCTCGAGTGCCCGGTCCAGCGAGCGTTCGATCCCCGATCGACTGCGTTCTGCGGCGGCCGCGTCGATCTCGCGCACCACCGTCGCCAGCCCGGCCTTGGCCATGACCTCCGCCACGCCGCCACCCATCTGGCCTCCACCCACGATGCCCACCCGTTCGATGCCCACTCGACCTGCTCCTTGCCTCGTCTCGTACTCGTCAGTCGCCTTCGGTGACCGTCACCGACTCGATCACGACGTCCTCGAGCGGGCGGTCACCGGGGCCGGTAGGGACCCTCTGCATGGCGTCCGCCACGTCGAGGCCCTTCACGACCTGTCCGAAGAGCGAATACTGCGGCGGAAGGCCCACGCCGCTGGGGCCGGTGATGACGAAGAACTGGCTGCCGTTGGTGTCCGGCCCGGCGTTGGCCATCACCAGGGAGCCCAGTTCGTAGCGCCCGGGCTGCGGGAGTTCGTCCTCGAACCGGTAACCGGGGCCACCACGACCGGTGCCGGTCGGATCGCCACCCTGGACCACGAAGCCGTCGATGACCCGATGGAAGATGACGCCGTCGAAGTAACCCTGCCGGGCGAGGAAGACGAAGTTGTTGACCGTCTTCGGGGCACGGACCGGGTCGAGGTGGATGGTCATCGACCCCATCGAGGTCACCATCTCCGCCGAATAACTTCCGGCGGTGTCGATGACCATCTCGGGCGGGCTGTCGAACTGCATCAATTGGTTCCTTGTCTCGGGCATGTCTCGCGAACGGGGGGTCAGGCTACGGGGCCGTGGCCCCCTTACTCCGGGTCCGGGGGTCCACCGGGCCATCCATGCAGCGTGGTTAGGGTGCCGCGCATGGCCCCCTTGCCCACCGAACCGGAGCAGTTCCTCCTCGGTGACGATGTCCCCATGTTCCGGGCAGCCGTCCTCGAGCCGCCCGACACCTTGACGCTCACCTGTGGACGTTGCGAGGTCACCTGGCGGGGCCGCCCCGCGGCACCCTGCTGGTCGTGCGGTGCGGAAGGCCGACGACCCTCCGGGACCGTGCTCGTCGTCGAGTAGCCGTACCCGACCAGCCTCAGGGAGACTCAGATCTCCTTCGCAAAGAGCCGCACCCGCTTACTGCCGCCCTCGCTGTCCTGTTCACCGACCGCTGCGAAGCCGAAGGCGTCGTGGAAGGCCAGGGAACCCTCGTTTCGCGGGCGGATGTTGACTTCGGCGCACAGGGCCGTATGCCCCTCGGCCCGTTGGACGAAAGCCTCGTAGAGGGACCGGCCGATGCCCCGACCCTGTCCGGACGGGTCGACAACCACACGGTCGACGTACAGGAAGCAGTCGTAGCGCTCACTGAACCACCGGTAGTTGACGCTGTCGTAGGCGACGCCCGGACCATCCAGGCCCACCAGGAATCCGACGACGCTTCCCCTTGGCAGGACCACGACGAGAAACGTGTGGGCGACCTCGGCGAACAAGGCCAACTCCTCGGACGAGAGGTCGTTGACCGCCGGCACGGCAGCGCTGTTCAGGAGCCGCACGGTCGGCAGGTCTGCCGGCTCGACGGGCCGCAGGGACACCACTTGGTCTTCGGTCACATTCGCCTCCTTCGAGCCTCACCGTCTGTGCGTCGGTCGACACCCCACGCCTAGCCTGCCAGCCATGAGCATCGACGCACCCCCCCGACAGGTCGAGGAAGGCGTAGCGGCCGCTGCACGCGTCGTCGACGGCCACAAGACCTACGGCAGCGGCGACACGGAGGTCCGGGCCCTCGACGGCGTCACCGTCGACTTCGGCGAAGGACGCTTCACGGCCATCATGGGCCCCTCCGGTTCCGGCAAGTCAACCCTGATGCACTGCGCCGCCGGCCTCGACAACCTGACCGCCGGATCGGCCTTCATCGGCGACACGGAACTCGGCGGCCTCTCCGAACGGAACCTCACCCTGTTGCGTCGCGACCGAGTCGGCTTCGTGTTCCAGGCGTTCAACCTGCTTCCCACACTGACGGCGATCGAGAACATGAACCTGCCCCTTACCCTCGCCGGCCGCAGCGCCGACCCCGAATGGCTGAACGAGGTCGTCACCTCCATCGGCATCGGCGACCGCCTCGACCACCGACCCAACGAGCTCTCGGGTGGCCAGCAACAGCGTGTCGCCATCGCCCGTGCCCTGATCTCCCGACCCTCGATCGTGTTCGCCGACGAGCCGACCGGCAACCTCGACTCGGCGACCGGTGGCGAGGTACTCGACTTCCTACGCGATGCCGTCAACAAACTCGGCCAGACGCTGGTGCTCGTCACCCACGACGCCGCTGCAGCGGCGAGGGCCGACCGGGTCCTGTTCCTCGGCGACGGTCGAATCGTGGACGAGCTCGACCGGCCGGATGCCGATGCCATCTTCGACCGGATCAGAGAACTCGGCGGCTGAACGCGAAACCTCGATGTTCCACCTGACACTCCGCAACATCGCGCGACGCAAACTGCGCTATGCACTGACCACGCTGGCCGTGGTCCTCGGCGTCGCCTTCCTGTCCACGTCGTTCTTCCTGACCGACAAGATCCGCGACACCTTCGACGAGCTTGCCACGGACATCACCGGTGACATCGACCTCGTGGTCCGCACGACGATCGGCAGGGGCGAGGACTTCAACAGGCTTCCCATACCCGAAGAACTCGAGTCGATCGTGGCAGGTGTCCCGGGCGTGGCCGGTGTCGATCCCCGGATCATGATGTGGAACGTCATCCCCATCATCCCCGCCGAGGGCGACGAGAAGGCTCGGGCGGTCCCGTCCCGGGCTGCCCCACAGTTCGGGATGATCTATTCCGAGGTGCCGGGCCTCAGGAACCTGTTCCTGATCGAGGGTCGGGCGCCCGAACGGGTCGGGTCTCTCCACGAAGACCCCGAACTCATCGCCGAGTTCGTGATGGATGCCCGCACAGCCAAGGACCATCGGTTCGGCGTCGGCGAGACCTATCGGATCAGCGGCCCCACCGGATTGCGCGACTTCCTCCTGGTCGGCATCGTCAACTTCGGCGATCCCGACGAGGACAAAGGCATCGGCGCCAACATCTCAGGCTTCGATCGCCTGACCGCCCAGGAGTTCCTCGACATGGAGGGACGGTTCGACCAGATCGACATCGCGATCGAGCCCGGCGCCGACAGGGAGGTCGTCCGGACGGCCATCCAGACGGAACTCGATGCGGCGAAGGCTGCATTCCTCGTCGAGTTGTCGACCATGCCCGACGAGTTCCAGATCCTGTTGATCCCCTACCTCGAGGCGGAGCTCGAGGTCATCACCAGCGACCAGCAGATCGAGGAGTCGCGCACCGACTTCGACCTGTTCATCAGCATCATTTCGGCGGTCCTACTGGCCTTCGCCATCATCGCCGTGGTGGTGAGCACGTTCATCATCAACAACACGTTCTCGATCGTGCTGGGCCAACGGGTTCGAGAGTTGGCACTGCTCCGGGTACTCGGCGCCACCGGTCGCCAGGTCAGCCGGTCGATCCGCCTCGAGGGATTCGTGATCGGCTCCGTTGCCACCGCCCTCGGCCTGGTCGGCGGCTACCTGCTGGCGCTGCTCCTACGGTTGGTCCTCGTCTCAACCGGCTTCGGGGAACTTCCGGGCAGCATCCCCATCCGCCCCCGAACGCTCATCGTCGCCGCCGTCGTCGGCATCGGCACCACGGTCGCATCGACGATCGGGCCGTCCCGTCGCGTGCGGTCCATCTCGCCGGTCGCCTCCCTGCGCGACGACGTGCGGCTCACCCCCACCGGGATGCGGCGACGACTACAGGCCGGCGGGCTCGTTGCCCTGGTCGGCATCGCCCTCCTCGCCATCGGCATGACCGTCGACCTTGACACGCGCCCGCTTCTGTCCAGCCTGGGCCTCGGTGCCCTCGGCACCTTCTTCGGCGTGTACCTGCTCAGCCCGGTCATCGCCCGGCCCGTCGCCGACCTCCTGGGCCGCCCGATCCGGCGCCTCTTCGGGACACCGGGGCGGCTGGCCGGTGAGAACGCCCGTCGATCGCCACGACGCACGGCGGCCACAGCCGCGGCCCTGACGGTCGGACTGGCCCTCGTCTCCATGGCGGCCGTGGTCAGCGACTCGATGAAGGCCACGATCGTCCAGGCCCTCGAGGACGGCATCGAGGCCGACCTCTTCGTCTTCACGGCCTCGTTCAATCCGGCCGGCGGCCTTCCGGACGAACTCTCCGAAGGGCTTGTGGGCCTCGCCGACGAGCGCCCCGACCTGGTGGCGTCGACCGCCATCTACCGATTCGCACTCGGGGGGATGACCATCGACGCCGACCCCAAGGACGTGGGCGGCGTCGACCTCGACCTGGTCGACTCCCACATGAAACTTGGCATCGTCGACGGGGAATCCGCCAATCTGCCGACCGGCGGCGCCGCTTTTTCACTTCTGCTGCACGTCGACCCCGCCACCGACCTCGGCGTCGGCGTCGGCTCTCTGGTCGACATCGGCTTCCCCGGCGGCCACGAGGAGACGTTCAGCGTCGGCGCCGTCTTCGACGACTCGACGATGATGGGCAACTGGGTGATCGACAACGACGCCTTCGACCGCTTCCTGCCACGGGCGCCCGACAACTCGATATCGCTCGCCTACGCGGCGGGCGCCGACCCGGATGCAGCCCGCAATCTGGTCCATGCAGTCACCGACGACTACCCGCAGGCCAACGTCATGAACGGCAACGAACTCCGTGAGCAGATGGAGGGTCGACTCGACCAGCTGCTGTCGATCATCACCGTGTTCCTCGGGCTGTCGCTCTTCATCGCCGTGCTGGGCATCACCAACACGCTGGCGCTGTCGGTCTACGAACGGACCCGCGAGCTCGGCCTGTTGCGTGCGATCGGCATGACCCGCCGCCAGATGCGTCGCATGATGCGTTGGGAGGCCGTGATCATCGCCCTGTTCGGTGGCCTGCTGGGCGTTGCCATGGGCGTGCTGTTCGGCCTGGCCGCGACCGCCGCCCTACCCGAGACGTTCATCGACGTGACCTCGGTACCGGTGCTGAAGCTGGCGCTCTACCTGTGCGTGGCAGGCCTGTTCGGCGTGGTGGCGGCGATCTTCCCGGCCCGCCGTGCTGCTCGCCTCGACATCCTCAAGGCGATCTCGTACGAGTAGTTCAGTCGGCGAGGGCGCTCGGCAGCGGCTCGGCGTGGACGATGGCGACGCGCCGGGTGGCGCGGGTGAGCGCCACGTAGAGGGCCCGTAACCCCAGTGCCTGCTCGGCCACGATCCTGGAGGGCTCGACGACGACGGCCGCATCGACCTCGAGGCCCTTGACGAGCGTCACCGGCACCACGGTCACGGACACATCAAGGCCATGGCGGTTCGGCCGACCGAACACGACGCCGGCCGCCTCGAGGGCGGCCTCGACCTCTTCGACCTGCGAGGCGGCAACGACGACCGCCACGTTGCCCGGCTCGACCGCAGCCGACTCGTCAGCCACGACCCGCGCCACCTCGACGGCCACATCTCCGGCGGCCTCGACGAACAGGGGTTCCTCGCCGTCTCCCCGGACGGAGACAGGGGGCTTCAGGTCCGGGACGGCCTCGGCCAGCACCCGGGCGGCCAGGTCCATGAGCGGTCCAGGAATCCGATAGCCGACCGTCAACTCGTGGCGCTGCGGTGGACGCTTGTGGGGCAGGTGTTCGAGAATGCTCTCCCAGCCGTCGTGGGCCCAGGCGCCGGTGGCCTGGGCGATGTCGCCGACCACGGTCATCGATCCGTTCAGCGAACGGCGATCGAGTACGCGCAACTCCATCGGCGAGAGGTCCTGGACCTCGTCCACGACGATGTGGCCATAGGTACGGACGGCTTCGCGGCTCCCGCTCCCGGGGCGGGCGCCGAGCACCGACCGGACCTCGTCGAGCAGCGGAGCGTCAGAAGCGGACCACCGGATGCCCTCCGGGTCGACTGAACGCTCACGGTGGAAGGCATCGACCTCGTCGTCGGTAAGCGACGGATCAGCGGCCCGGATCAGCGCCCGCGAACCGAACAGGTCGTTGAGCAGTTCTGCCGGACTCAGGACCGGCCACATCCAGTCCAACGCCTGGCGCACGGGCAACTTGCCCTGCAGGTCCTCGCGGACCACCTCGGCGTCGAGGTCGGAACGTGCACTCTCGGCCAGAACGTCGAAGAACTCCTTCTCGACAAAGCGTCGGGCGGCGTTGTGGGTCCGGAACCGACGGCGGGCCCCGCTGACGATCCGCTGCGACTGCTCGGCGGTGATCCGCAGCCACCGCACGCCATAGCCGATCCGGAGGTCGTCGCGTAGGGGCCGCTGTCGGGTGTGCACCGCACGCGACAGGAACCGGACCATGCGCAGGTCGCCCTTGAGGCGGGAAACCTCCTCGACATCGTGCCGATCGCTGATGCTGGCGCCGGCGACCATGTCGGACAGGGTCGCCAACTCGACGCCCGCCTCACCGAGCGACGGCAGGACCTGCTCGATGTAGGCCAGGAACAGGCGGTTCGGTCCCACCACGAGGACGCCCTGGCCCTCGAGCGGGAAGCGGTTCGTATAGAGCAGGTAGGCGGCCCGGTGGAGCGCCACGACGGTCTTGCCGGTACCCGGCCCGCCCTGCACGGCCAGCACGCCCTGGAGGGGCGCTCGGATGACCAGGTCCTGTTCGGTCTGGATGGTGCCGACGATGTCGCCCAAACGGCCGGTTCGGGCCGTCTCGAGGGCAGCGATGAGTGCACCCTCGCCGCGAAGGCGACCCTCGTCGAGAAACCGCTCGACATCGCCGAACAGCTCGTCCTCGATCGCCAGCAACTCGCGGCCCCTGCTGACGAAGTGGCGACGACGCTCGAGACCCATCGGCATCCTCCCCGTCGCCCGGTAGAAGGCCTCGGCCACCGGAGCCCGCCAATCGACGACCACGGGCTCCTGCTCATCGTCCCAGACCCCGACCCGGCCGATGTAGTAGCGGCCCCCCGGCCCGCCGTCGCCGTCGTCGTCCTGGTCGATCCGACCGAAGACGAGTGCTGCGTCGCCCATGTCGAGCTGGGCCAGTCGGGCAGCGACGGCCTCCCAGATGGCCTCCCGCTCGGATCGGGCCTGGTTGGTGCCGCCTCGTCCCACTTCGACCATTCCCGTCAACTGGAGGGCGCGTTCCCGGGCGCCCTCGAGGCACGTGTACGCCTGGTCCAGGTACTCCTGTTCCGAAACGAGTTCGGGGTGCATCTCGGCCGGTTCTCCTAGTTACTAGAGGGCGATTACGGGGCGCTGTTCCGGGCCCTGGGGCCCGGCCACGCGTTTTGGACGGAAAATGAGCCTACCGGTCAACGTGTTTCTCCCCGCAGGGCCTCGAGCCACCCCACCGGGGCCACCGCGTGCGACGATGACCGAATGCTCACCGTGGGACTCGTGCTCAGCGCCGGCGGCATGCACGCTGCCGCCCACCACGCCGGCGCGCTCTCGGCCCTCGCCGAAGCCACCGGCTGGGATCCCCGCACGGCCGACGTGATCGTCGGGACCAGCGCCGGGTCGACCACGGCCGTCGCCCTGCGCGCCGGCCTCAGCGCTGCCGACCAGGGGGACCACTACGCCGGAAGGCCAATCTCCGCCGATGGCCAGGCCCTCGTTGGCCGGGTGACCACGCCGTACGACCTGCCGACGACGCCTCCCCGACCCGAGTCCCGTCAACCGGCCAACCCGTTGCTCGTCGCCCGCGGACTCTTCGGCCGGGGACGGCCCCGACCGGTCGTCGCCCTCGCCGGGCTGCTTCCCGAGGGAACGGTCGACGGGGCCTTCTTCCGGGAACGTGCCGAACAGCTCCACCCGGGACACTGGCCCGACCAGCCGACCTGGGTCTGTGCCGTCGACCTCGACTCCGGAAAGCGGGTCGTCTTCGGTCGCGACGACGTCGACGCCGACTTCGGCACAGCCGTGCAGGCCTCCTGTGCCGTGCCGGGCTTCCTCAGGCCCGTCGAGTCGGCCGGTCGTCGTTACCTCGACGGGGGGATCCACTCGAGCACCAACGCCGACCTGCTCACCATGCTCGGCCTCGACGTGGTCGTCATCTCGTCATCGATGACGGCCGTGCGCGGCCTCGACACCTGGCCCGGCGGCCCGCTCGGCCGGGCCTGGCACAGCCGCACGCTGTTCCGCGAGGTCCAGGGGATCCGTCGTCGGGGAGCGGTCGTCCTCGTCCTCGAGCCGACCGCCGCCGACCTCGCCCTTCGGGGCACCGACAACCTGGACCCGTCATCCAACGGCGAGGTCTGCAGCACCGCACGGATCTCGGCCCTGGCGCGGTTGGCCCATCCCGCCTCGGAGCGTGCCCGCGGCCTGCTCGTCGGCGCCGGTGCCGAGGTTCGGGACCTCCTGCCCTGACGCCATCGGGGTGGCCTCTCGCTAGCGTCGCACCGTGAAGTATCCGGAGGCACCCGAGGACCCGTTCCTGGCCGCCTGTCGCGGCCTGCCCCATGAACGCACACCGGTGTGGTTCATGCGCCAGGCGGGGCGCTCGCTGCCGGAATACCGGGCCATCCGCGGCACCGGCAGCATCCTCGACACCATCGCCAACCCTGAACTGGCCACCGAGATCACGCTGCAGCCTGTCCGCCGCTACGGCACCGATGCGGCGATCCTCTACTCGGACATCGTCGTCCCCGTCCATGCCATCGGCTTCGGAGTCGACGTGGAGCCGGGCATCGGGCCCGTCGTCGACCGGCCCTTCGAGCGGGCCGCCGACCTCGACCGGATCCGACCCCTCGATCCCGAGTCCGACACCCCTTACGTGCTCGAGACGGTCCGGGCACTGGCCTCCGAGCTGAGCGTCCCGTTGATCGGCTTCGCCGGGGCACCGTTCACGGTCGCGTCCTACCTGATCGAGGGTGGCCCGTCCCGTTCGTACGCCCGCACCAAGGCGTTGATGCTCGGCGACCCCGACCTGTGGTTCGCCCTGCTCGACCGCCTGGTCGACCTCGCAGTCGCCTCGCTGCGCTCGCAGGTCACCGCCGGGGCCCGGGCGCTGCAGTTGTTCGACAGTTGGGCCGGAGCGCTGGCCCCGCCCGTCTACGAGAAGTACGTGCTTCCCGCCAGCCGACGGGTGTTCGACGAGGTCGCCGACCTGGGCGTCCCGAGGATCCACTTCGGCGTCGGCACCGGTGAGATCCTTCCGCTGATGGCGTCCGCCGGCGCCGACGTGGTCGGTGTCGACTGGCGCGTCCCCCTCGACGTTGCCCGCCAAAGGCTCGGCCCGGACACCGTCCTCCAGGGCAACCTCGACCCCGCCGTCTGCCTCGCCCCGATCGGGGTCGTCGACACGGCGGTTGCCGACATCCTGCGACGCAACGCCGACCATCCCGGTCACGTCTTCAACCTCGGGCACGGGGTGCTCCCCGAGACGGACCCGGCGGTCCTCGAGCACATCGTCGACCTGGTCCACGCCCACCGTCCAGGAAACTGAGCATGGCCGGGCGCCGCATAGTCGTCGTCGGTTCGGGGATCACCGGACTGGCTGCCGCCCACCGCCTGCTGAGCGACCACCCCGAACTCGACCTGCTCGTCCTCGAGGCGGGCACCGCTCCGGGCGGCAGGATCCGGACCAGCCCCTTCGCCGGACTCCCCGTCGACGAGGCCGCCGACGCCTTCCTCGTCCGGGTGCCGTGGGCACTCGACCTGTGCTCGGAACTGGGCCTGGCCGACGAACTCGTGGCGCCACACGCACGGACGGCCTCGGTCTGGCTGGACGGGGCCCTTCGCCCCCTGCCCTCGCCGAACGTACTCGGCATCCCCCTCGACCCGACCTCCGTCTCCGACGGCATCCTGCCCCCGGAGGCCCTCGAACGACTGTCCGGCGACGGGCGACCCGACACCGCCCTGCCCGACGGCGACCTGTCCGTCGGCCAGGTGGTCCGCCCATGCGTGGGCGACGCCGTCTTCGAGCGGTTGGTCGATGCACTGCTCGGCGGAGTCAACGCCGGCCGGGCCGACGACCTGAGTTGTGGGGTGATGGCACCGCAACTCCTCGCCGCGGCCCGCCGACCCGAGGGACTCCTGGCGGCGCTGCGCAGCGCCCAGGAGGGGGTCGACCCGTCGGCACCGGTCTTCAACGCCCACCCGTCCGGCATGGGCCACCTCGTGAACACGCTCGCCGAAAACCTGGGCGACCGCCTCCGCCTGCGCTCAACGGTCACCGGACTGGGACGCACCGACGCCGGATGGCTGGTGGGCACTGCGAAGGGGGTCGAGGTGGCGGACGCCGTGGTCCTCGCCGTCCCCGCATTCGTGGCCGCCGACCTCCTCGTCCCCATCGAAGCCGAGGCCGCCGACCACCTGGCACAGGTTCCCCACGCCTCCGTGTCACTCGCCGCATTCGCCTACCGCCGCAGCGACCTCGAGGTGCCCGGGGACCAGAGCGGCTTCCTCGTCCCCCGGGATGCCGGGCTACTCCTGACCGCCTGCTCCTACGCCGGCAGCAAGTGGGCGCACCTCGACACCGGTGACCGGGTCCTGCTCCGACTCTCCGCCGGGCGCATCGACGACTCCCGTCATACCGAGATGGACGGTGACGCCCTCGAACGTGCCCTCGCCAGGGACCTGGCGACGACCATCGGTGTCGAAGCCCCACCCGCAGCAGCCCGGATCTCCCGTTGGCCTCGGTCGTTGCCGCAGTTCTCCCCCGGCCACGCCGACCGGATGGCCGCCATCGACAGCCGCCTCGCCGAGGTCGCCCCCGGCCTCGTGGTCACAGGCGCCTTCCGCCATGGCGTCGGCATCCCGGCGTGCATCCGTTCCGGAATCGAGGCGGCCGCGGCGGTCGCCGGACACGTGGCCTGAAGCGCCTCGGGGCGTGCGCTGAGCGACTTCCCGGGCGAATTCCGACGGAGACGCAGGAAACCGACCACCAACGTGGTTCGATGGGGGCATGGCACGCGAGACGACACCGGCACGCGAATGGGCCGAAGCCCGGCCCGGCAGCGGGACCGAACACCCCGGGGAACTTCCGGACACGGCCTACCTGCAGATCGAACGGACCTTCTGCTTCGCCGACCTCTCCGGGTTCACGCGCTTCACCCGCGAGCACGGGCCACTGGAGGCCGTCGATCGCCTCGAAGCGTTCCGCAGGGAGTCCCGGGAGGTCGCCGCACGGCGCGGCGTTCGGGTCGCCAAGTGGCTCGGCGACGGTGTGATGATGGTCGGCACCGAGCCCACGCCGACGATCGCCTGGGCCGGCCACGTGATCTCGCACTTCAAGGACACCGGAGTCGAGATCCGGGCCGGACTCGCCACCGGCATCGTCCTCCTGTTCGAGGGCGACGACTACATCGGCGAGCCGGTCAACCTGGCCGCGAAGCTGTGCAGCGTCGCCGAACCCGGTGAGATCCTCGCCAACTGCCACATCGATGACCTTCCCACCTGGATGCAGGTACTCGAGGTCGAAGAGGTCGACATCCGAGGCGTCGGACCCATCGGGGGGATCCAACGGCTCGGCACCCGCACCGGCTGACGGCCATGGCCTCGCGCCTGCGGATCTCCGCCACCGCCGTGCTGGCCGGCCTGTTGCTGGCCGCCTCGATCCCGCCATGGGGCTGGTGGCCGGCGGCCTTCCCGGGCATCGCCCTCCTCGACCGCCTGCTCGTCGACCAGCCGGCCAAGCGTCGCTTCGGTCGGACGATGCTCGTCGCCGCTGCGTGGCTGCTCCCCGGAACCGCCTGGATCTGGGACCTCACCCCGCCCGGTTGGCTGGTGGTCATCCTCCTCCACGGCGCTTTCTTCGGCCTGGCGGCGGTGATCGTGCCCGCCGGCCGCGGTCGGCGGATCGGGCTGGTGGGGGCCGTCACCCTGGCCGAGTTCGTGCGTTGGAGCGTGCCCTTCGGTGGCGCTCCGCTGGCGACCCTGCCGATGGGCCAGGCGGGCGGACCGCTCGCCCCCGTGGTTCGGGTCGGAGGCACGCTCCTACTGGTCGCCCTCGTCGTCGCCATCGGCGTCGGCCTGAGTGCCCTCGCCGACGGCCGTCGGGCCGGGACCGGCTCGGTCGCCGCCGCGGCCAGTGCCCTCGGTGCCGTGGCCCTGTGCGGCGTGCTCGCTGCCCTCGCCCCCTCCGGGCACGTGGTCGGCGAGATCGACGTGGCGCTCGTCCAGGGCGGCGGGCCGCAGCGCACCCGCGCCACCCCGACCGGCGCGGCCATCGTGTTCGCGAATCAGCTCGAGGCCAACGACCTGGTCGACACCCCGGTCGATCTGGTGCTCTGGCCGGAGAACGTCGTCAACCCGGCATCCGAGCCGACCACGGGAGAGCGGCGCCCCGACCGGCTCTACGCCGACGATGCGGTCGCCGCGCTCGAAGCCGAGGCCCGACGACTGGACGCCGTGCTGGTGCCGGGATGGTTCCACCGCCACCCCACGATCCCGACCGCCAACGTCAACTACTCCACCGCCATCGAGCCCGATGGCAGCGTGGCCGCCGTCTACGACAAGGTCCGCACGGTGCCGTTCGGCGAATTCGTGCCCCTGCGGGGACTCGTCGAAGCGGTGGCGGGTGACGACCTTCCCGCCCGTGACCTGCTCCCCGGAACGGGGCCGGCCGTTCTCCATACGAGCGTCGGCCGACTCGGCGTGAGCATCTCCTGGGAGGTGTTCTTCGAGCACCGGACCCGCGATGCCGCCCGCGACGGAGCCCAGGTGCTCCTCAACCCGACCAACGGGGCCAGTTACTGGTTGACGATCCTCCAGTCGCAGCAGGTGGCCTCGAGCCGCCTCGCGGCCCTCGAGACCGGACGGTGGCTGCTCCAGGCGGCACCTACCGGCTTCAGCGCCATCATCGACGCACAGGGCCGGGTCCTCGAGCGCACCGGCGTGTCGGATCAGGCCGTGCTCCAGGCCACCGTCGAGCTACGCGAGGGCGACACGTGGGCCACCCGTTTCGGACCGTGGCCGATGCTCACCCTCGCCCTAGCCCTGCTGGCTGCGGCCCGAACCCCCGCCCGGCGACGAAACCGTCGTTGAGGGGGGTCTAGCTGGAAGCCCGGGCCACCAGTACCGAGACCCGGTGCGGAGCCTCGACCTCTTCTCCGGGAAAGCGTTCGGCAAGGAGTGCCGCCAGGTCCCGGTCGAAGGCCGCCGCTCCCGCCGGCTCCAGGTTGACGATGGCGGCGCTGGCGCCGATGCGCCGACGCCACGAGTCGGCCAGGTAGGGCACGTCGACGTCCTCCACCCAGGCCTCGATCACGGTGAACCCCAATTCCTCCACATGGGTGATCGCCTCCGGGAGCGGCTCCCGGACGCCGCCCAGGTCCCAGGCCGGGTGGTGCGCCTGGATCAGCGCCTCGGTCTCCCCGGATACCGAGCCGGGCAACGGAAGCCAGTCGAAGTTGGCGATCGCCAACAGGCCGGCGGGCACGAGTAGGCGACGGGCCTCCATGGCGGCCGCGGCACCGTCGAACCAGTGCCAGCACTGGGCGGCCGACGCCACGTCGAAGGACCCGTCGGGCAGTCCGGTGTCCTCCGCCGAGGCCAGATGCCAGGCCACCTCGACGCCGTCTGCGGCTGCCAGCGCCTCCGCCGCCTCGAGCATCCGTCCATCGACGTCAAGCCCGGTGACGACACACCCGCGTGCGGCGAACTGCCGGGCCAGCGTCCCGGTCCCACAGCCCAGGTCGAGGAGCCTCTGTCCGGGTCGGCCCACGCCGTGCCCGACCAGTCGGTCGACCGCCGCTGCCGGAAAGTCGGCGCGGTGGTGCGCGTAGTCGGCCGCACGCGAGCCGAAGCGGTCACCGTCCACCGCAGGCACGTTCAGACCTCGATCAGCAGCGTCGCCGGGCCGTCGTTCATGAGCTCGACCTGCATGGCCGCCCGGAAGCGCCCGGTCTCCACCACGATCCCCTGGTCGCGCAGTCCCTGTACGACCCGTTCGATCAGCGGCTCGGCATGTTCGGGTGGTGCCGCCGCGATCCAGGTGGGGCGCCGCCCCCTGGTCGTGTCGCCGTAGAGGGTGAACTGGCTGACCACCAGCACCTCGCCGCCGGAATCGACGACCGAGCGGTTCATCACCCCGTCGTCATCGTCCATGATCCGCAGACCGGACAGCTTCCCGGCCAGCCGGTCCGCCTGCTCTTCGCCGTCATCATGGGTGACGCCGACGAACACGCAAAGGCCGGCGTCGACGGCGCCGACGACGGCGCCGTCGACGGTCACGGAGGCCCATCCAACCCGTTGAACCAGTGCTCGCATGTGACCGAAGGTACCCATCCCGGTGGCGCGATTGGGGCGCTCGCCCGCCAGACTTGTCGAATGCCCTCCCCCGGATCAGAACCCGGACCGCTCGACGACGCTCCACTCCGGATCGCCTACCTCGCCTACCGCGGCAAGCCACACTGCGGTGGCCAGGGCGTCTACACCCACCACCTGACCCGGGCGCTCGCCGACCTCGGCCACCAAGTCGAGGTCCTGGCCGGCCAGCCGTACCCGATCCTCGATGAGCGGGTCCCGTTGGTCCGGTTGCCCAGCCTCGACCTCTACAACGACCACTTCCCGATGCGCAAGGCCCGCATCTGGGAACTCAAAAGCGTGTGGGACGTCGCCGAGGCCCTGTCGTTCAACACGGGCAACTTCTCGGAGCCGATGGCGTTCAGCATGCGCGCCTGGGCCCACCTGCGGAAGCGCCCACGCGACTTCGACCTGGTCCACGACAACCAGTGCCTCGGCTGGGGCCTGCTCCTGCTGCAGGAACAGGTCCGGATACCGGTCCTCGCCACCATTCACCACCCCATCACGATCGACCGGAAGCTCGAGATCGAGCACGCCCGCACCCTCTGGGAGGAGATCGGCAAGCGCCGCTGGTACTCGTTCACCCGGATGCAGACCCAGGTGGCGAAGCGGATGCGGCGGGTCATGACCGTCTCCGAATCGTCCCGCTCAGACATCGTCGCCGACCACAGGGTTCCCGACGAACGGGTCCACGTCGTGCCCGTCGGCGTCGACCCCATGCTGTTCCGACCCGTCGAAGGCATCACCCGGGTACCCGGCCGGATCGTCACGACCGCCAGTGCCGACGTGGCGATGAAGGGCCTCCGGTTCCTACTCGAGGCGGTCGCCAAGCTCCGCACGGAACGCGACGTCGAGTTGGTCATCATCGGCAAGCCGAAGGTGTCCAGCGCCGCCAGCGACACCTTCGAGCGCCTCGGACTCACCGACTGCGTCTCGTATGTCCACGACGTGCCCGACCAGCGGATCGTCGAGCTCTACAGCGAAGCGGAGGTGGCGGTGGTGCCGTCGCTCTACGAGGGCTTCTCGCTGCCCGCCATCGAGGCCATGTCGTGCGGCGTGCCACTGGTGACGACCACCGGCGGTGCCCTGCCGGAGGTGACCGGCACCCACAACGAGACCTGCTTCCAGGTGCCGCCGGGGGACAGCGACGCCCTGGCAACCATGATCCGCACCGTCCTCGACACGCCCGACGCCCGGGAACGCGTGGGCGCCAACGGCCGCCAGCGGGTGATCGACCACTGGAGTTGGCGCCACACCGCCGAGCGGACCGTCGAGCAGTACCGGGAACTCCTCGCCGACCACCAGACAGCCCCCCGGCGCTAGTGCTCACCGCCGACTACGACCGACTCGGGCTTCGACCCGGAGACCGCCTGCTGGACCTGGGCTGCGGGTTCGGCCGACACGCCTTCGAGGCACTCCGACGGGGCGCCCATGTCATCGCATGTGACCTCGGCATCGACGAACTGCAACGGGTCCGGGCGACCGTGGCCGCCATGTGGGAAGCGGACGAGATAGGCCCCGAGACAGTCCTCGAGACCGCCAACGGTGACGCCACGCGGCTCCCGTTCGCCGACAGTTCCTTCGACCGGGTCATCGCCAGCGAGGTGATGGAACACATCCACGACGACAACGCTGCCCTGGCCGAGCTCGCCCGGGTGCTGCGCCCGGGCGGCACGATCGCAATCACGGTCCCGGCCGCCCTGCCCGAGCGCATCTGCTGGAAGCTCTCGTCCGACTACCACGCGCCGGCCGTGGTCGGGGGCCACGTCCGCATCTACGGGCGACATGACCTCCACGACCGTATGGCCGCCGCCGGCCTTGTCGTCAACGGCGACCACCGGTCCCACTCGCTCCACAGCCCCTACTGGTGGCTGCGCTGTGCCGTCGGCCCCGACCGGCCGATCGAGGACCACCGACTGGTCCGCCTCTACCATCGATTCCTCACCTGGGACATCGTCAAGGCACCCCGCCCGATCCGGACCCTCGAACGCCTCCTCAACCCGATCCTGGGGAAGAGCCTCGTCGTCTACGCCACGAAGCCGACCGAGATCCCCGCCCGGTCAGCCGACGCCCAGACCCACGACACGAGCGAGCGGGCACATGCCGTTGCCTGAGGTCCCCGGACTACTCCCGGTCGAAGACCTGCGGCGCACCGCCGACTCGATCGCCGAGGTCCAACTCCCCGACGGGATGATCCCCTGGTTCCCCGGCGGCCATGCCGACCCGTGGAACCATGTCGAGGCAGCGATGGCCCTGGCCGTCACGGGCCACCTCGACGAGGCCGAGGCCGCCTACTGGTGGCTGGCCGACCACCAGCAGGACTCCGGCGCCTGGTACGCCTACTACGTCGACGGCGGCGTCGAGGACTCCAAGTTCGACGCCAACGTGATCGCCTACGTCGCCACCGGCGCCTGGCACCACTGGCTCCTCACCCGCAACCGGGGCTTCCTCGAGTCGCTGTGGCCGGTCGTCGAGAAAGCCCTCGACTACGTGCTCGACCTCCAGACGCCCCGTGGCGAGATCCTCTGGGCACGTCACCCCGATGGCACACCCTGGCCCTACGCCCTGCTCACCGGATCGTCGAGCGTGTGCCACAGCCTCCGGTGCGGAATCGCCGTTGCCGAGGAACTCGGCCACGAGCGCCCCGACTGGGAGCTCTCGCTGGCGCACCTCGCCCACGTCATCCGGACGCGACCCGGGGACGCCTTCGCCCCGAAGGACCGGTGGGCGATGGACTGGTACTACCCGGTGCTCTCCGGCGCCGTCACGGGTGAAGGGGCGATTCGTCATCTCGCCTCCCGGTTCGACGACTTCGTCCTTGCCGACCGGGGTGTCCGCTGCGTGGGCGACAAGGACTGGATCACCGCCGCCGAGACCTGCGAGTGCGCCATGGCCTACCTACTGGTCGGTGACCGGCCGATGGCCGAGCGCCTGTTCGCCTGGGCACAGACGATGCGCAGCCCCGACGGTCGCTACCTGACCGGCATCGCCTACCCGCAGGAGGTCAGCTTCCCGGATGGCGAGCACACGACCTACACCGCGGCCGCCGTGATCCTCGCCGCCGATGCACTGAGCGGTTCGAGTCCTGCCTCCGGCCTGTTCATCGACCACCGGGGCCTGCCCGACATCATCGACGTCGAGATCGACGTCAGCGGCCACCTTCCGGTCCACGAACCAGACTGACCGGGGCAACCAACCGAGCGCGCTCAGGTTCCCTCGGCGGTCCGTCGCAGCACCCGCAGCGAGCCGACTGCGTCGACCTCGTCGAACGCCCCCGACCCGACCGCTCGACACCAGATCTCGTAGGGCGGTCGCCCACCGTCGACCGGGTCCGGGAAGACGTCGTGGATCAGGAGCGTGCCGCCGACCGCCAGTCGGGGCACCCAGCCCTCGTAGTCACGGTGCGCCGGCTCCGCCCCGTGCCCCCCGTCGATGAACAGCAGCGACAGCGGCGTCGACCAGGCCTCGGCGACACGGGGTGAGTCGCCGACCAGTGCGACGACGGTCTCCTCGAGGCCGGCTTCCCCGATGGTCCGGCGGAAGTGCGGCAGGGTGTCGATGTTGCCCGTCGTCGGGTCGACGAGGTCGGGCTCGTGCCACTCCCAGCCCGGCTGGTTCTCCTCGGAGCCGCGGTGGTGGTCGAGCGCGAAGAGGAGCCGCCCCCGGGACTCGGCGGCTGCGCCGAGGTAGACGGCCGACTTGCCGCAGTAGCTGCCCACCTCGAGGAACGGCCCGTCGACGGCGACGTCGAGGGCGTGGTGGTGGAGTGCCCGCCCCTCGTCGGGAGGCATGAACCCGCGGGCGTCCTCGGCCAGGTCGAACAGGTGCCGCAGGCGATCGTCCACGGCTCAGTTGTGCTTGCGCACCAACTCGTGCTCGGTCCGCTCGCCCCACAGGAGGTGCTCGAGCACCACGAATCGGACGATCCAGAGCGAACCGAACGCTGCGGCGTTGGCGCCCTGCACGGCGAGCGTGCGGTCCGAGAAGGAATCGACGACACCGACGAGGGCGGTCGACAGCACCAGGCCGACGAAGGCGAGGCCCCAGAACGGCAGGATCTCGGCACCGACCTTGTGGTCGCCCTTCTCCCGCTTCCAGACGTAGTGGCGGCTGAGCAGGTAGGCCGGAACGCTGCCTGCGGCGACGGCAACCACGTTGGCGAGCACTCCGGGCCATCCCAGGCGGGCATAGCAGATGTAGAGCAGCGTCTGGCCGGTCGTCACGTTGATGACCGACACACCGGCGAACCGGATCAACTTCTGTCCGTATTCGCGCCAAAGGCGCGCGGGAAGGGCAAGAAGGTTCCGGGTCATCGCCCCGAAGCCTATCCCTGCCGATTCCGGGGAGTCGTGCCTCCCGTCACCGCGGTGGCGCCGGCGACTTCCGACCGGCGACCCTCGATGCGGGAAGGCCGGTGCGGCCGCCGATCGACGTCCGTGTCACACTAGTTACAGAGGCACAGAGTCGCGGAATCACCGCGTCAAGCCCGAGGAGGCCCCCATGGGCGACGAGAACCAGCCCGCCGAGATCTCCGGATGGCCGAAGTTGGTCATCACCTATCGCACCGATCCCGACAAGGTGGCCGCCCTGCTCCCCCCGGGCATCGAGCCGGGAGCCGAGCCCATCGTGACGATCGGCGTCTACTGCGTACCGATCCTCAATGAGCCCGAGTACGGCACCAGCACAAGGGTCCGGGCCGACTTCGACGGCATAGCCGGCGACTTCTCACTTGGCATCGGCATCGACCAGGAGGCGGCGATCTTCAACTCGAAGGAGATCAACGGGCAACCCAAGTTCCCGTGCACCACCCGCTACTTCCGGTTCGGTGACGCCATCGAGGCCACGGCGACGCACCAGGGCTACACGTTCTGCGAGTTCCGGGGCCGTTCCACGGGAACCATCGATCCCGAGCCGGGCGATAGCGAGCACAACGAGTGGTGGCTCAAGTACTCGAGGGCCGTCGGTGGTGCCGAGGGTGAGTGGGACTACCCGCCCCACGTCGTCCGGGTGCACCAGGTCAGCGAGGAGGTCCACGTCGAGGAACTCGACGGCATCCTGACCCTGCGGGACAGTCCGTGGGACCCGCACACCGAACTCCTACCGATGCGCGAGCAACTCTCGGCCCGACTCATCACCTCGGTCCACAAGGCACGCGAGATCACCATCGCCGGCCCTCTCGACCCGGTCGCCTTCTGGCCCCATGCCGACACCATCGGTGGCTCCCGCTGGCCCGGTCACCGGGGCGGCCCCCGCAACCTGCGCTGATTCGGGGACAACAGTGGGTTCGGTCCTCGACCCGGAGCTGTTCCTCCCGGAGCCTGAGCCGGCCGAGGTCCACTGCACGATCATCTCGGTCGACGACCACGTCGTCGAACCGCCCCACCTGTTCGCCGAGTACATGTCCCCGGCACTGCGCCAACACGGTCCGCAACTCGTCGAGACGGCCGACGGGCACCAGGTCTGGGAATTCGAGGGCCACAGGTACACCCAGGTCGGAATGAACGCCGTGGCCGGACGCCGCCCCGAGACCGTGCAACTTGAGCCGTTTCGCTTCGACCAGATGCGCCCGGGCTGCTACGACGTCGACGCCCGGATCGCCGACATGGACGTGGCCGGCATCTGGGCGATGCTCAACTTCCCCTCCCAGATCACCGGATTCTGCGGACGGGTGTTCGCCGACGCCGCCGATACCGAGGTGGGAATCGACGCCATGCGGGCATGGAACGACTGGCTGTTCACCGAGTGGTACGAGCCCCACCCGGACCGGATCGTCCCGTGCGGCATCACCTTCCTCTCCGACCCCACCGAGGCGGCCCGCGAGATCCACCGCAACGCCGAGCGGGGCTTCGTCTCCGTCACCCTGCCCGAGCGCCCCCACGCCGTCGGACTCCCGAGCCTCTGGAACCGCGACCACTGGGACCCGATCATCGCCGCCTGTGTCGAGACCGACACGGTGGTCTCGCTCCACGTGGGTAGTTCCGGAATGCACCCGGCGCCGCCGGGGGGGCCTGCGCTCCAGATCGGCGCCACCCTCTTCGGGCAACTCGCCCTCCAGTCATGCGCCGAGTGGCTCTGGTCGGAGTACCCGGTCCGGCACCCCCGGCTCAAGGTCGCCATGTCCGAGGGGGGCATCGGCTGGGTCGCCATGCTCATCGACCGCCTCGACAACCTGGTCGAGCGCTCGGGCTACGGGCGGGGCTGGGAGGACCGACCGTCCGACGTCCTGCGCCGCAACTTCTGGTTCTGCACGCTCGACGACCCCTCCACCATCGACACGCGCCACGCCATCGGCATCGACAACATCTGCGTCGAGACCGACTACCCCCACGGCGACAGCACCTGGCCGCACACGCAACAGGTGATCGCCGACGCCTGGGGACACCTGTCGCCCGCCGAACTCCGGATGCTCTGCTGCGAGAACGCCGCCCGCCTCTACCGGCACCCCCTGCCCGAAGTGGTCCTGCCCCTCGACTGAGCGGGCTCAGCCGCCCTCGCTACTGAGGACCAGGCCACTCGTCGGGACGCCGCTGCCCGAGGTCACCAACACGTTCACGGCCCCGTCGACCTGGTTGACCGAGGTTCCCCGAACCTGGCGGACCCCCTCGGCGATGCCGTTCATGCCGTGGATGTACGCCTCGCCCAACTGACCACCGTTGGTGTTGATCGGCAGGCCACCGCCGACCTCGATGTTCCCGTCGGCGATGAAGTCCTTCGCCTCGCCGGCGGCGCAGAATCCGAACTCCTCGAACTGGGGAAGGACCAGCGGCGTGAAGTGGTCGTAGAGCATCGCCGCCTGCATGTCGGCAGGGCCGAGGCCCGACGACTTCCAGAGTTGTTCGGCCACCAACCCCATCTCGGGGATGCCGGTGATGTCGTCCCGGTAGTACGAGCGCAACATCCACTGGTCCTCGGCCACCCCCTGGGCGGCGGCGGCGATCCAGGCCGGCTCCCGGTCCAGGCCCTCTGCCCGCTCTGCGCTGGTGATGAGCAGTGCCACGCCGCCGTCGCTCTCCTGGCAGCAGTCGAGGAGTCGCAACGGGTCGGAGATGATCCTGCTGGCCTGGTGCTCCTCGAGCGTGATGGGCCGCCCGTGGAAGAAGGCGGCCGGGTTGTTGGCAGCGTGGCGGCGGTCGACGACGGCGATCCGACCGAAGTCCTCCGACGTAGCCCCATGCTGGTGCATGTAGCGGGTGGCGAACATGCCGGACCACTGCGCCGGCGTGAGCAGCCCGAACGGCGAGGTCCAACTGAACGAGACGTCGTTCGCCTCGGGGCTCTGGTGGTGGGCCTGGACTCCGCCGCCGAACCGGTGCCACGAGCGCTCGTTGAACGCCCGGTAGGCCAACACGTAGTCGGCGGCACCGGTGTGTACGGCCATTGCGGCCATGCCGACGGTGGCGCAACCTCCACCACCGCCGTGGTTGACCATGCTGAAGAACCGCAGGCGCGGGATGCCCAGGTTCCGGGCCACCTCGATCTCGTAGTTGCGCTCCATGCTGAACAACGACATGCCGTCGACCAACGTCGGGTCGAGGCCGGCATCACCACATGCGGCCAGGCAGGCCTCGGTCGCCAACTGCATGGGCGTCCGGCCGGAATCCTTCGAGAACTCGGTGGCGCCGATGCCGACGATGGCGGTCCGGCGGGCAGGGGTCCACATGTCAGGCGCTCCCCTCGGCGCCCTGCGGGCCTTCCGGCAGGACCAGTTCGGCGCTGCCACGGATGTGGTTGCCGAGGGAGTTGGTGCCGACGAACGCCACGGTGACGGCACCTCCCTCCCCGACATCAGTCACCGAACCCGTCATGGTCATCGTGTCACCCGGGTGGTTCGACGCCCCGAGTCCGATCCTGAGGTTCCGGAACACCACCCGGTCTCCGGCCCAGTCCCCCAGCCAACGGGCGGCCAACCCACTCGACGTGAGGATGTTCATGATGATGTCCGGCAAGCCCTTGGCACGTGCTGCATCGCTGTCATGGTGGACGTCCTGGTGGTCGAAGGTGGCCAGCGCCCCGGACATCACGAGTTCGGTGGTGACGTCGATCGGACAGGGCGGAAGCCGGTCGCCGACGGACACGTCGCCCCGGACCAACGTGTCCGTGCGTCGATCGGGTCGGACCGGACGGAACTGGTGGAGGGTCACGTCGTCGTGGCTGTCCAGCCAGCAGACCTCCAGCGGCATGCCGATCTCGAGCTGGTCGGGTCGTACGCCGACGATGTTCGAGACCACTCGGACACCCTCTTCGAGCTCCACCAGGCCGACCACGAGCGGATAGTCGAAGGCGGGGACCTTCGGATGCTCCGGGGCGGTCCAGCTGTAGAGGGAGCCCCGACCGGAGGCGACGACCCAGTCGTACGCCATGTCATGGGTCGTCGGATCGGCAACGACCGGGGGGTGCACGAGGCGTCCGCTGCCGGTGAAGCGCTGGATGCGCAACTCGTGCTGCCGCAGCCCCTCCCAGTGCCATGCCTGGTCCTGATTCCAGCGGGGACGGGGGCGCTCGGGCCGGGGCGAGTCGTCCACCGGTTCGTCGCCACGCTGCCGGCCTGTGCCCGGCCGGAACTTGAAGATCCGAAAGGTGAGCGTTCCGACCGGGTCACCGTGCTGGTTCGCGTAGGCGACCTCGGTCGTCACGAAGTGGCCGATGCCGAGTGCCGTCTGCTTCTGGGGGGAGACGCCGACGAGCGTCGTCCTGGCGGACACGATGTCACCGGGTCGGAGGTGGGCTTCGTAGGCCTGATCCGAGTTGGTGGCAACCACGCCGGTGAACCCGGCATCGTCGAGCAGTTGGTAGGCGGCCTGCTGCGGCTGGTCGGTATCGCGCCCGACGGAATCGCCCCCGATCCTGACGGGCATCGTCCACATGTTGAGCGTGGCCGGGGGTGCCACGATCCCCCCATGCGGCCCCGAGGCGGCAACCGCCTCATCAACGAAGAGCGGGTTCGCCTCGGACATGACAGCACACCAGGCACTGACCGCGGAGGCGCCGACCGGCTCCGTGGCGACCTGAACCGGACCCTGCCCGCCCACGAGGGGCTGCAGGGCGGTGTCGAGGGCGGCATCGACGTCGCTCATGCCGGAATCATGCCGCGGTCAGGGCCGCGGAACCCCCACCGGCCAGTCGTCGGTGACGCCCTGCTCCCACAACCGTGCGATGGCCGCCTCGTCCAGGCCCAGGGATTCCAGCACCTGGTCCGTGTGCTGACCCAACGTCGGCGCAGGACCGCCCAGCGTCAGGTGGGCACCGTCCACGAGGAACGGGTACGAGAAGTAGGGGGTCGACCCGGTCACGGGATGCTCGTACCACTGGAGGAAGCCACGGAACCCGTGCTGTGCGGTCCCCCCGGAATGGTTCGGATGCACGCAGAAGGCCGCCGGGACGCCTGCCTGCCAGAGACGCTCCTCGGACTCCCGACCGGCCTGGCCCCGTGACCAGGCGCCGAGCACCTCGTCGATCCGGTCGACGTCGTCGTGGCGGTCGAGGCCGTCCAGGCCGTCGACCAGGCCCTGCAGGTTCGCCCACTGTGCATCGGTCTCGATGCTGACCGCCAACCACCGGTCGTCCACGGCCACCTGGTACAGCCCCTGGGGCGACGCTGCCGGCGACCGGTTCCCGAGGCATCCCAACACGTTGCCGTATGCCGAGGCCTCGACGACCTGTTCCGCCGAGGCCTGAAGTGCCGCTTCGATCAACGGAGCCTCGATCAACTGTCCGGTGCCGGTGCGCTCGCGGTCGACGAGGGCAAGCAGGACCGCTAGGACCGAGTGCATCGCGGCGAACATGTCGACGGGCCCCTGCGGGAGCAGTCTCGGCCCGTCGGGATGGCCGGTCCGGTTGGCGAGTCCCCCCACCTGCTCCATGGTCATGGCGAAGCCGACGCGGTCCCTCCAGGGCCCGTCCAGCCCGAACGCCGGCGCACGCAGGTACACGGCCCGAGGATTGCGCTCGCGGATGGCGTCCCAGGTCAGGCCCCAGGAGTCCATCACGCGTGGGCTGAAGTTCTCGATGACCACGTCGGCGGTGTCGAGGAGGGTCCCCAGCACCTCCTGCCCGGCATCGGTCGTGAGGTCGAGCGCCACAAGGGTCTTGCCCGGATTGGCGCCGTGGTAGCCCGGAGACCATTCCCAGAGGTGGTCCCGTTGGAAGCCGGTGGCCCAGCGCATGCCGTCCAGGTGGACGTGCGACTCGACCTTGACGAGGTCGGCACCGAGGACGCGCAGGAAGCTGGCGGTGACCGGACCGGCCCAGAAGGTCCCCAGGTCGAGGATGCGCACCCCGGCCAGGGGTCGTGCAGGATCGGTGCCGAGCGCCGGACCGGGACCGTCCTCGGGTTCATCGCCTATGGCGCCGAGGGCGGGTGCCGGGCGCCTCGGGGCCAGCGTGGACTCGGAGAATCCGATGCTCGGGCGAGGCCCGATGAACCCCTGCGGGTGGTCGACGAAGACGCCCCGCTCGACGAAGTGGTCGTAGCCGGGCAGCGTCAGCCCATCCCCCACCGGGCCGCAGGGGATCCGGAACGCCGAGGCCAGGTCGATGATCTCGTCGACCGTATGCGCCCTGGTGAACGCGTGGATCCTCTCCCAGACCTCCTCCTTGCGTTCCAGCCGGCCGATGAAGCGGAGGAACATCGGGTCGTCGCCGAATTCGGGGGCGCCGATCATGGCGCAGAAGTCCTGCCACTGCTGGCCGGTGACACAGCACATGGCGACCATCCCGTCCGACGCCGGTTCGATGGACGGGATCATGAACTGCCGGGGAAACTCGTAGTCCGGGGCCATCGACTCGTACATCGGCCGGAACACCTGGAACGAGTGCATCATGGCCTCGTACTGCGAGCAGTCGACGTGGGCACCCTGTCCGGATGCCCGGGCGGCGAGCGTCGCGGCGAGGGCGGCCGGCGCTGCGAAGGCCGCTGCGGTGAAGTCGCCGAGGTCGCCTCCGACCGACACCGGCTCCTCGCCGGGCACGCCGCGAACCTCGGTCGAGCCCACGAGCCCCTGGAGGACGAAGTCGTTGGCCGGCCGGTCGGCCCAGGGGCCCGTGGTCCCGAACGGCGTGAGCGTGGCGACGACCACAGCCGGGTTGACGGCACGCAGGTCGTCGGCGGTGATACCGAAGGCACGGGCGTCGGCCGGGTCGTGGTCGTCGAGGACCAGGTCGACACCGGCGACGAGGACCAGGAGTTCGTCGCGGCCGTCCTCGGCCCCGAGGTCGACCACGACGCTGCGCTTCCCGCCGTTGAGGAACCGGAACCAGGCGGCGTCCTCGCCGGCTGGGATCGTCGCCCCCGAGGCGCTCCAGCGGCGGAACGGGTCGCCGGCGGGCGACTCCACCTTGCACACGTCGGCACCGGCATCGGCAAACAACTTGCCGACATAGGGGGCGGCCACCCGGCTGCCCATCTCGAGCACCCGGAGACCGGTCAGGGGGTGGCGGCGGCCTTCCATGGAACCCCTCCTCCCCCTGGTGGTGGCCCCTCCGGCCACACGACGGGAAACAGAGGATGCACCAACGGCGCCCCGTCGTCCAGCACGCCCTCGAGTTCCGGGAACGGCGGCGACGTGCGCCACGGCCGCGCCGCACGGACCACGTCGTCGCCGACATACCGGAGGGAGACCACCCGGCGTCCCGCGGAAGTCCCCGGAGCCCCGTGCACGGACAGGAAGTGGAAGCACACGGCATCACCGGGCTCCACGGCGTAGGACCGGACGTCGAATGCCGCCGGGTCTTCGGCAAGGGCCCCGTCGATGTCGGGAAGGTCGGCGAGGGTGCCCTCCGGGAACCACTTCGCCTCGCCCTCCCGGAAGGTGCGGGGCATGAGCCACGGCCCGAGGTGCGTGCCGGCTACGACCTGCAGGCTCTCGTCGGCGGCGACCGGATCGAGCGACAACCAGCAGCTCACGGTCTGGTGGCCGTCGAGGTCGTAGTAGGGCTGGTCCTGGTGCCAGGGGGTGCGCCGAGCGGTGCCGTGCTCCCTGACGAGCACGTGGTCGTGGTGGAGTCGGACCGTGCCCGAGCCCATCAGCGCCGCCACCGCCTCGGGCAGGCCGCTCGTGCAGGCGATCCGGTCGATGGCCTCCATGTCGTGGCGACGACGGAAGTCCTCGACGAAGCGCCCGGTCTCCGGGTCGTCGGCCACCCGAACGGCCAGCGGCCCCGGTGCTGCGGCAACCTGGTCGGCGGCCCGCTGGAGACCTCCGACCTCGTCCGGGGTCAGGACTTCCCGGAGGACGACCACCCCGTCCCGCTGATACGCAGCGATCTCAGCTTCCGTCGGGTGCATCCAACCAGTCAAGCGCGAGTTCGGGCCTACACAGGAGACGGAGGCACCGCAGCGCGCACGACAGAACAAGCGCCGACCTGAGCGTGGACCGGACGCCCTAGGGTCGGCCCGTGATCATCACGACCTTCGTCGGACTGGCCGCCCTCGTGGTCGGGCTGCTCATCGGATGGCCGGTCCTCGTCGCCCTGTCGGCGATCTTCGTCCTGGTCCAGGTGATGATGCTGACCGCCCGGTCCGTCGTGCAGCGCAACGACCGCCGCATGGAGGAACGGCTCGAGGACAAGCGCCGCCGACGCCAGGGCTGAGCGGCCTCAGTCTGCCTCGAGCGCCTCCGCGGCGATCATGGGGTTCGAGAACTCCTTCACCCCGCAAACCTTGCCTTCCCGGAACCGCCAGAGGGCGATGTAGGTGTTGCGGTACGGCTTGTCGGTCGTCGAGACGTGGCCGTCGGATGTGTACTCGGCGATCAACAGGTCCGGGTCGACACAGTCGTGGACGGCCGTCAGCGACAGCGTGAAAACGAACGTGCCCAACTGCGGTGTCACGTACTCGACGATCTCCCTGCGCCCCTCGAGGCGCTTGGGTGGGTCGCTGTACGGGAGCTCCAGGACGTAGTCGTCGGCATAGAGGTCGCCGAGCGCCGCGTACTCGCCGGTGCCGATCAGCGAGATCGCCCGCTCGAGGACCGCCCGGTTCACCTCCCGGCGGCCACCGGCATCGTCACCGCGTGTGTCGTCCTGCTGCTCACCCACTTCGCGGACGGTAGCCGCCGCATGCTTCGATGGAGGCATGGCTCGACCTCCGGGGCGTCTCTCGCGCCTGTTGTACCGGCTGCCGCTGGTCGCCTACCGGGTCCGACTCGGCCGGCTCCTGGGACGGCGCTTCCTCCGGCTCGGACACACCGGACGGGTCTCGGGGCGTCTGCGCCACACGGTCCTCGAGGTGGTCGCCGAACTGGACGGCGACCCGGTGGTCGTCGCCGCCTTCGCCCCCCGGTGCGACTGGTACCGCAATCTCCTGGCGGATCCGGCCACCTCGGTGGCATGGGGGCGGGTCTCCGGCACGGCCACTACACGAATCCTCGAGGAGGAAGCGGCGGCCGAAGTGCTGGCCGACTACGTCCGGCGACGCCCCCGCTCCGCCCGCAACATCGACCGACTCCTCGGGCTGGACCTCGTCGACAACCCTCAGACAGCCGCCCGTTCGCTCCCCGTGGTCCGGCTCGTCGTCGATCGCTGAATTCCGGGACCCGTCAGCCGCCCAGCACGGCGAACGAGCCCGACACGGCCGCCACCGGCTTCTCCTCGCTGTCGATGAACACGCGACCCTCGAGGTGGACGATCCGGCGGCCAGCATGGAGTACCTGCACCCGTGCCCTCAGTCGTCCCGCTGGCACAGCACGCAGGAACCGGACCGACACCTCGATCGAGGCACAGAAGAGGCCCTCTTCGAGCACCGACATGGTTGCCCGACCCATCGCCGTATCAGCCAGGGTGAAGACCACGCCGCCATGCACGACGTCGTTCGGGTTCAGGTGGTCGACGCCGACGTCGAGCCAGGCCTCCGCCTGCCCGGGATCCCCATCTTCGATCTCGAGCCCCAGAAATGCCTTCAAGGGGAACTCGCCGTAGTCGGGGTCGTCGACTCCATTCTCCATGGACGAGAACCTAGGCCAGTCCGACAGGTCATCCCACCGCGGCGTACCGGCACGCAGGCCGCTAGCGTTTCGGTGCGGCGCGAGGCGGGATCTGCCCGATCGTCAGCGCCGTCGAGAGACCCATGTCGAACGCCCCCGAACCCTTCGCCCTCGCCGACGAGGCAGCGGCCGTACTGGCCGACCGCACAGGCGTGCCCTCACACGACGTGGTGCTGGTGCTCGGCTCCGGCTGGGCCGCCGCCGCCGACGGGCTCGGCGAGATCGTCGCCGACGTGCCGTTGGACGAACTGCCGGGCTTCCCCGCCCCCACCGTTCTGGGCCACCGCAACAGCGCCCTGTCGGTCCGCGTCGGCGACACCAACGCCCTCGTGCTCGGCGGACGGGTCCACCTCTATGAGGGGCATCCGACGGCCACGGTCGTCCACGGCGTCCGCACCGCCATCGCCGCCGGCTGCGGGGTGGTCGTGCTCACCAACGCCGCCGGAGGCCTGAACCCCGACTGGCCCGTCGGCCAACCGGTCCTCATCGCCGACCAGTTGAACCTCACGGGCGCCTCGCCGATGGCCGGTCCGGCACCGCCCCCCGACCGGCCCATCCGCTTCACCGACCTGACCGAGGCGTACTCGTCGAGGCTGCGGGCCCTGGCGCTCGATGTCGACCCGACGCTCCCCGAGGGCATCTACGCCGGACTGCTGGGTGGCGCCTTCGAGACCCCCGCAGAGATCCGCATGATGGCCGGCCTCGGTGCCGACCTGGTCGGCATGTCGACGGTCCTCGAGACCATCGCCGCCCGCCACCTGGGGGTCGAGGTACTCGGCATCTCGCTCGTCACCAACGCCGCCGCCGGGATGGGCGACACCAACCTCGACCACGAGGACGTGCTCGACGCCGCCGCTGCGGCCGGGCCACGGATGTTGGCCCTGCTGCGCGGGGTACTGGAACGCCTGTGAGCGACGCCGCCGCCTCGGCGCGCCGCTGGCTCTACGTCGATCCCGACCCGGAGACCCGCGCCGAGACCGAGCAGCTCCTCGCCGAGGGCGGAGCGGCCCTCGACGAGCGCTTCAGCGGGCGCCTCGAGTTCGGCACCGCCGGGATCCGCGGGGCCATGGGCGCCGGTCCGATGCGGATGAACCGGGTGCTGGCCAGGGCGACGGCGGCAGCGGTCGGCCGTGCGCTGCTGGCGGACCACGAAGCCCCGACCGTGGCCATCGGCTACGACGCCCGCCGGCACAGCGACCTGTTCGCCGAGGACTCGGCCCGGGTGCTGGCCAGCCTCGGTGTGCCGAGCCTGCTGCTGCCCGGCCCGATTCCCACGCCGGTCCTCGCCCACGCTCTGCTCCGGACCGGGGCCGAGGCCGGGATCATGGTGACCGCCAGCCACAACCCCCGCCCGGACAACGGCATCAAGGTCTACTGGTCGGACGGTGCGCAGATCGTGCCACCGATCGACCGCCGGATCTCCGCCCTGATCGACGAACAGTTCGGCGGGGACGGCCTGCCCGCCGACGACGACCTGGCCGATGACGACGACCCGTTGATCCAGCGGGGCACCGCGGTCGACGTCGAGTCCTACGTCGTCGCCGCAGCGGGACTCTCCGGGCTCGACGCGCCCCATGACCTGGTCATCGCCTACACACCGCTGCACGGCGTCGGTCGCGACGTCCTGGTCGACACCCTGACCCTGGCCGGGTTCGCCTCCCCGCATGTGGTCGCCGAGCAGGCCGAGCCGGACGGCGCCTTCCCCACCGTCGAGTTTCCGAATCCCGAGGAGCCCGGGGCGCTCGACCTCGTGCTGGCACTCGCCGACGAGACCGACGCCGACCTGGTGCTCGCCAACGACCCTGACGCCGACCGCCTGGCGGTGGCCATCCCAACCAGCGACGGCTGGCGACCGCTCTCCGGCGACGAGATCGGCGCCCTCCTGGCCGAGCACGTCCTGGCAGGCGGTTCGGGCGACGACCGCCTGGTCGTCACGACGCTGGTGTCGTCACGGCTGCTGTCCGCCCAGGCCGCCCACCATGGCGTCCGCTACGCCGACACCCTGACCGGCTTCAAGTGGATCGTCCGACCCGGGTTGGCCGACCCCTCGGCCCGATTCGTGTTCGGCTACGAGGAAGCACTCGGCTATCTCGTCGGCGACCTCACCCGCGACAAGGACGGCATCTCCGCCGCTGTGGTATTCGCCGAGCTGGCCGCCACGGCCAGGTCGTCGGGCCGAACGGTCCTCGACCTGCTCCACGACCTCTGGCGCCGCCACGGCGTCCACCGGACGGCCCTGCGAACGGTCCGCGTCGACGACGAACGCATGGCCGCCCTGCTCGAGGGGTTCCGGGCGTCGCCCCCGACCGAAGTCGCCGGGCACAGGGTGCTCGCCATCGCCGACTACGCACTGCCGGGCACCGGCCTGCCCGCCTCCGACCTGTTGGCGCTCGACCTGGGCGGCCGCCGCCTGCTCCTGCGACCCAGCGGCACAGAACCGATGCTCAAGGTCTACGGCGAGGTCGTCGAGCCGGTCCGGGACGACGACGTCGAGGCCGCCGAGGCCGATGCAGGTCGCGCCGTGGCCGACCTCGTCGATGCTGCGGCGATGCTGCTCGTAGGGTCCGGACCGTGAACACCCCCGTCTACGCGCCGATCCGGACCACGTCCGTGGACCAGGTGGGCCTCGAGGCCCGTGCCGCAGAATTGGGCGGCCGGTCGATCAAGACCTCGAGCAAGCGGGCCGCCCTCCACCTGGCGATCCGCTGCATCGACCTGACGACCCTCGAAGGCGCCGACACGCCCGGCAAGGTGGCCTCCCTCTGCCGCAAGGCAATGCGCCCCGATGCCACCAACCCTGCGATCCCACACGTCGCCGCCGTGTGCGTCTACCCGGAGATGGTCACCCATGCGACAGCTGCGGTGGCCGGCACCGGCGTGGCGGTGGCCAGCGTGGCCGGCGCCTTCCCGAGCGGCCTCTCCGACATCGACGTCCGCACCGACGACATCCGCAGCGCCGTAGCCGACGGTGCCGACGAGATCGACATCGTCCTGAACCGCTCGGCCTTCCTCTCGGGCGACCTTTCCAGGGTCCATGACGAGGTCGCCGCCTCGAAGGAGGCCTGTGGCGACGCCCACCTCAAGGTCATCCTCGAGACCGGCGAACTGGGCGGATACGAGCCGGTGCGCCGGGCATCCATGCTGGCCATGGCCGCCGGCGCCGACTTCATCAAGACCTCGACCGGCAAGATCCCGAAGGCCGCCACGCCGGCCATGGCGCTCTGCATGGCCGAGGCGATCCGCGAGTACGCCCACCAGACCGGCCGAGCCGTCGGATTCAAGGCCGCCGGCGGCATCCGCACTGCCAAGCAGGCCTGGCACTACCTCGTCCTGATGGGCGAGACCCTCGGCCCCGAGTGGCTCACGCCCGAGCGCTTCCGGCTGGGTGCCTCGAGCCTGCTCAACGACATCCTGCTCCAGCTCGGCAAGCTCGACAGCGGCCGCTACGGCGGTCCCGACTACGTGACGGTCGACTGATGGCGGACCCGACGGCCGACGATCCGATCCCCGACTTCGGGCTCGACTACGCCCCGGCACCCGAGTCGACCACGGTCGTCAGCCTCGCCGACGAGTACGGCCTCTTTATCGGCGGAGAGTTCGTGGAACCACGTTCGGGCCGCACGTTCGACACCATCAACCCGGCGACCGAGGAACGGCTCGCCACCGTCGCCGAAGGCGGCGCCGAAGACGTAGACCGTGCAGTCGCCGCCGCCGGCACGGCCTTCGAGGAACACTGGCGCGACACTCCCGGCACGGTGCGGGCCCGCTACCTCTACCGCATCGCCCGCCAACTCCAGGAGCGTTCCCGGGAGTTCGCCGTGCTCGAGACGATGGACGGCGGCAAGCCGATCCGTGAGAGTCGCGACGTCGACCTGCCGCTGGTCGCCGCCCACTTCTTCCACCACGCCGGCTGGGCCGACAAGCTCGAGCACGCCTTCCCGAACCGGGACGTGGCCCCGCACGGCGTCGTCGGACAGATCGTCCCGTGGAACTTCCCGCTGCTCATGGCTGCCTGGAAACTGGCACCGGCCCTGGCCTGCGGCAACACCGTCGTCCTCAAGCCCGCCGAAACCACGCCGCTCACGGCGCTGCTGCTGGCCGAGGTCCTCCGCGACGTCGACCTGCCCCCGGGCGTGGTCAACATCGTCACCGGCGCCGGGGAGACGGGGGCGGCGCTGGTCGGACATCCGGACGTCGACAAGTTGGCGTTCACCGGCTCGACCGGGGTCGGCAAGCAGATTCAGCGCTCCGCTGCGGTCCGTCGCCTGCCCCTCACCCTCGAATTGGGCGGCAAGGCCGCCAACGTGGTCTTCGAGGACGCTGCCATCGACCAGGCCATCGAGAGCGTCATCAACGGCATCTACTTCAACCAGGGCCACGTGTGCTGCGCAGGTTCCCGGCTGTTGGTCCAGGAGTCGATCGCCGAGGACTTCGTCGAGCGACTCGAGCAGCGCATGGCTCGCCTCCGGGTCGGTGATCCGCTCGACAAGAACACCGACGTGGGTGCCATCAACTCGGCCGAGCAGCTGGCCCGCATCACCGCACTCGTCGAGTCGGGGGTCGAGGAGGGGGCGGTGCTCCACCAGGCACCCTGTGACCTGCCCGACCGGGGCTTCTGGTTCGCTCCGTCGGTCTTCACGGGTGTCCAGCAGAGCCATCGCATCGCCCGCGAGGAGATCTTCGGCCCGGTTCTGGCCGTCCAGACCTTCCGTACGCCCGAGGAGGCCGTCGAGAAGGCCAACAACTCCCCCTACGGGCTCTCAGCGGGCATCTGGACGGAGAAGGGCTCCAAGATCCTCTGGATGGCCGAGCGCCTGCGGGCAGGCGTCATCTGGGCGAACACGTTCAACAAGTTCGACGCCGCCAGCCCGTTCGGCGGCTACAAGGAGAGCGGCTTCGGCCGCGAAGGTGGCCTTCAGGGCCTCGGCGCGTACGTGCGGGACGCGGGAGGGCACGACTGATGGCCGAGCACCTCCCGGTCGACAAGACCTTCAAGTTGTTCATCGGTGGGGCCTTCCCCCGCTCCGAGTCGGGCCACACCTTCCAGGTCCGCTCCGACGACGGCCGTCTCCTGGCCAACGCCGCCAAGGCCTCCCGCAAGGACCTGCGCGAAGCAGTCCGTGCCGCCCGCTCGGCACAGGCCGGCTGGGCCGGGCGCACCGCCTACAACCGGGGCCAGGTGCTCTACCGGGTGGCCGAGATGCTCGATGCCCGCCGAGACGAGTTCGTCGCCGTGCTCCGGGACGGCGGCCGGTCCGCCGAGTCGGCCCGCAACGAGGTCGAACAGGCCGTCGACCGGTGGGTCTGGTACGCCGGCTGGGCCGACAAGGTCCATCAGGTGCTCGGCACCGTGAACCCGGTCGCCGGTCCCTTCTTCAACTTCACGTACCCGGAGCCCACCGGGGTCGTCGTGCAGGCCGTGCCCGACGATCCGCCACTGCTGGGCCTCGCCTCCCGACTGGCGCCGGCGATCGTCACGGGCAACACGTCGGTCGTGCTGGCCGGCGAGGCGGCGACGCTCGTAGCCATGAGCCTCGCCGAGGTGCTGGCCACCTCCGACGTGCCGGGGGGCGTGGTCAACATCCTCACCGGCGACCAGATCGGGCTGCTGCCCTGGGCGCTCGGCCACCTCGACGTCAACGCCGTCGACCTCTCAGGCGCCCCGGCCGACCTGCCCGACGAGGCACTCGCCGACGCCGCCGAGAACGTCAAGCGCCTCGTGCACGGCGACGCCACCGCCGCCAGCCCGTCGGTGATCGCCCAGTTCCTCGAGATGAAGACCGTCTGGCACCCCATCGGCCGCTGAGGCTCAGATTGCGATCCGGTCGACGACTAGCGGCTTCGGGGTCGGGGGCTCGTCGGACACCTCGAGGGCGTCCTGGAGTGCCTCCCTCGCCGCCGCGAACCTCGACGGGTCTTCGGCGTGGAGTTCGAGCAGCGGCTGGCCGGCCTCGACCGGGTCGCCGGGCTTGGCCAGACACACGATCCCGGCACTCGGGCTGACCGGGTCCTCCTTGCGGGCACGCCCGGCGCCCAGGCGCCATACGGCGATACCCACCGACCGGCAGTCCAGCCGACCGAGTACACCGGAGACCTCGGCATCGACGGTCTCGACGTGCGGGGCGACCGGCAGAACCGCCTCCGGGTCGCCGCCCTGGGCCCGGACCATGTCGTCCCACACCGACCGGGCCCGACCAGAGGCCAGCACCTCGGCCGGGTCGGCATCGAGGCCGGCCAACTCCACCATCTCTCTGGCCAGCGCCAGGGTCACCTCGACCAGGTCGGCGGGGCCGCCTCCGTCGAGCACCTCGACCGACTCGGCCACCTCGAGGGCGTTGCCGGCCGTCCGACCGAGGACGGTGTGCATCGCCGTGAGGAGCGCCACCGTGCGAACTCCGTTGCGTTCTCCAAGCCCCACCATCGTCCGCGCCAACTCCCTGGCCCGGTCGACATCGGGCAGAAACGCCCCCGAGCCGACCTTCACGTCGAGCACCAGGGCATCGGTGCCCTCGGCGATCTTCTTCGACATGATCGAACTGGCGATCAACGGGATGGAGTCGACCGTCGAGGTCACGTCCCGGAGCGCATAGAGGCGCCGATCGGCCGGGGCCAGGTCGGCAGTGGCCCCGGCAATCACGCCGCCGACGGTGCGCAGCACCTCGACCATGGCATCGGGCTCGAGGGTGGCGCACCAACCCGAGATCGACTCCATCTTGTCGAGCGTGCCGCCCGTGTGGCCGAGGCCCCGTCCCGACAACTGCGGAACCGCCGCCCCGCAGGCCGCCACGAGGGGCACGAGCACCAGCGAGACCTTGTCGCCGACGCCGCCGGTGGAGTGCTTGTCAACAGTGGGCCGGCCGACGCCGGACAGGTCGAGGGTGCGACCGGAGTCGACCATCGCCCGGGTCCAGGTAGCCAGTTCGTCGGGCTCCATGCCGTTGAAGAAGATCGCCATGGCCAGCGCCGCCGCCTGTTCGTCGGCGATCTCGCCGCCCTCGGCATAGCGGCCGATGAACCACTCGATCTGTTCGTCGGAGAGACGCCGACCGTCGCGCTTGGTGCGGATGACCTCGACGACGTCCACCGACTTCAATCCGCCAGGTCGTCCGGGCCGAACGCATCGGGCAGGAGGTCCCCCAGGGGCCTCGGCCCACCCGGTCCGTCGACCAGCAGCGAGGCACCACCCGCCTCGAACAGCAACTGGCGGCAACGTCCGCATGGAGCGATCGCCTCGCCGGACGGATTGGCCGCCACGGCCGCCACCAGCCGACCACCACCCGAGAGGTGCAGGTCGGAAACCATCCCGCACTCGGCACAGAGCGTGAGTCCGTACGAGGCGTTCTCGACGTTGCAACCCGACACGATCCGGCCATCGTGGACGAGACCGGCGGCCCCGACCGGAAAGTCTGAATAGGGGCAATAGGCGGTAGCCGCCGCCTCGGCGGCGATCGAGCGCAGTGCAGTCCAGTCGATGTCCGGTTGGTCTGACATTCCACCATGCTGCCGCATCCGACACCCCTTCAGCACCATGGCCCCCGGTGGCCTAGCCTGTGCCGGTCGGACACTCCACCCCGGCCCACCCACCCCGGCCCAGGAACGCGCCATTGTCCGTCACCGCTGAATCGCTCGAACTGATCCGGACCGTCGAACCGGACATCCGGTCGCTCATGGACACGCACCGGGAACGTCGCGAGCACTGGTACGCCCACGAAGTCGTCCCGTGGGAACAGGGCCGCAGTTACCGGGACGAGCCCTGGGACGAGTCCCAGGCAACCGTCTCCCGTCCCGTCCGCACCGCCCTCGTCCTCAACCTGCTGACCGAAGACAACCTGCCCTACTACCACGCCCGCATCTCGGGGACGTTCCCCGACGACTCGGCCATGGCCGAATGGTCGCAACTCTGGACCGCCGAAGAGGGCCAGCACTCGATCGCCATCCGCGACTACCTCCTGACCTCGCGCAACTGCGACCCTCGTTCGCTCGAGGACGACCGCCTGGCGACAGTCACCAGAGGCTGGAGTATCGGGTTCACCGACCCGGTCGACATCTTCAACTACACGTCGGCGCAGGAACTCGCCACCCGCGTCAGCCACCGCAATGCCGGCGTGCATGCCGACGACCCGATCGCCTACGAGGTCATGAACCGGGTGGCCATCGACGAGAACCACCACTTCATGTTCTACCGGGGCGTCACCACGGCCATGCTGCGCGAGGCACCGAGCCTGGTCCTCAAGTCACTGCGCAGGGTGCTGGGCAACTTCTCGATGCCCGGCACCGAGATTCCCAACTTCCAACGCCGGGCGGTCGAGATCGCCCGGACCGGCATCTACAACCTGCGCGTCCATGCCGAGCAGGTCGTGCAACCGCTCCTCCGCTACTGGAAGATCGGTGAAATCGACGGCCTGGATGACGAGGCAGCCGAGGCCCAGGACGAACTCATGGGCATTACCGACACCCTCATCGAGCAGGCCGAACGCTTCGAGGCCCGACTCGACCGCCGCAAGAGGACCTGACACCCACCGGTCCGGCACGGTGCGCCCTCCACCGACTCCGACGCTGGGCGTCGGCGATCCTGGCTGGTTGCCGGGACCCGCTTCCCGAGGGGGCGCCCGATGAAGTGGGCTCCGCCTAGAGCCTGAACCGGTAGACGTTCGTCCCGCGTTCCTCGAAGCCGAGGCGCTGGTAGAGGCGGTTGGCAGCTTCCCTCGACGGGCGGGAGGTCAGGTCCACGGTCGTTGCGCCCCCAGCGCGGGCCCGATCCAGGGCCGCCAGGTTCAACGCCTCGCCCACACCCCTACCCCTCGCCGACTCGTCGACGACCACGTCCTCGATCCATGCGCGAAGGCCGGTCGGAATGCGGAAGAGGGCCAGCGTGAGGCTCCCGACGATCACCCCGTCGTCCTCTGCCACCAGGAGCACCGACGCCTCCGAGGACACGATCGCCCGGAGGGCCGTCGCATCGGGGGGCGGATTCGAGCGCGACAACTGCGGGATCAGGCGGGCCATTGCCCGGATCAGGTCGTCATCGACCTCGGTCGCCTCACGGATCGCCACCACGGTCGCCGAGTGTACGTCCCGACAGAACGGGTCGCCGGGAGCGCGTTGTCGGAGCCACCGATACCCTCGCGACCAATGAGCGTTTCTCCCCCTACCCCTCACCTCCACTGGGATCAGGAGCCCACCCTCAAGGACCCGATCGTGTTGGCGGCCTTCGAGGGCTGGAACGATGCGGGCGAGGCGGCCAGCACCGCCGCCCGCTACGTCCGCGACCACTTCGACGCCGACGAGGTCGGGACGATCGAGGCCGAGGACTTCTTCGACTTCACCGTCGCCCGCCCGTTCGTCCGCCTGGTCAACGGCCGACGCATCATCGAGTGGCCCGCCACGACCGTCCACGTCGCCAGCCTTCCCGGCGCCACGCACGACCTGGTCGTGCTCGTTGGACACGAACCCCAACTGCGGTGGCGCACCTTCGCCGACCACGTCGTCAGCGTCGCCCGACAGGTCGGTGCTCGCCACGTCGTCACCCTCGGTGCCCTGCTGGCCGATGTCCCGCACACCCGGCCGGTCCAGATCTTCGGCAGCACGGACAACACCGAACTCTCCGACCGGTTGGGCCTCATGCCGTCGGAATACCAGGGGCCCACCGGCATCGTAGGCGTCCTCGGCGCACGCCTCCGTGAGTCGGGCCTCTCGACGGCCTCACTCTGGGCCAGCGTCCCCGCCTACGTCTCGAGCGCCCCGTCCCCAAAGGCCGCCCTTGCGCTCGTCGAGAAGATCAGCGTGGTCCTCGGCGTGCCCCTGCCCAGCACCGACCTCCAGATCGCCAGCGCCGCCTACGAGCGCCAGATCAGCGACCTGGTCGCCGAGGACGAGCGCACCGCCGAGTTCGTCGAGGACCTCGAGGCGAACTTCGACCTCCAGGACGCCGAAGACGCATCGATCGAAGACCTGTTCATCGGGGTCGAAAGCGCGGACGTGGCAAGCATCTCCGACGACCCCGAGTCGCTGGTCGCAGAGGTCGAGGACTTCCTGCGCAACAACCCCGGCCGCAACTAGGCGTCCTCCACCTGGTCGCCCCCGGCCCAAGGCGGGGTGCGGGGTGGGTCGAACCGGACCTCCACGGGTTCGCCCCGAATCGCCGCGAAGGAGTGGGCCACCCACTCGTCCGGGAGGATCGTGTCCTCCGGCAGGCCCCCCTCGGCGAAGAAGCCCACGTCCAGGCACTCCATCGGATGGGGCGCCAGCGAGCCCCCGGTCATCTGGCAATGGAAGACCAACGAATAGAGCGGGATGCCGGTGAAGCCGAGGCGCAGGCCATCGAGGATGGCGACCGGTCGGATCACCTCGCATTCAATCCCGGTCTCCTCACGGACCTCCTTGACCACCACCTCGGACGCCGAGTAGCCCACGTCCGCCCAACCTGTGGGGAATAGCCAGTGCCCCGAGTCGGCCCGCTGGACGAGCAGGATCTCGCCATCGTCGTTGCCGACGACGGCGCCCACGGTGACCTTCGGCGTGACGTAGCCGGGGACACCCGATCCCACGGACTCCAGCCAGTCGCCCACGAGCGTCTCGGTGTCGAAGGGCGAGCCGGCCCGCTCCCGGATGTCAGCAGCCACATGGAGCACCTCCTCGAAGCGCTCCCGCTCGTAGACCACGTCGGAGAAGGCCAGCCCCGTGCGGGCGATGGCTGCCAGGGCCTCCGACCAGCGCAGGAGGTCGCGCTCGGAGGGTGCGTCGCTCGGTTCCACGGCAGCCGACCGTAGGCGATCCCTGCGGCGACCACCCGAGCGGGATCAGAAGTCGACGTCGATCCAGCGCAGGACGGCGAGTTCGATCTCGGCCAGGTGTTCTGCGTCGACGATCTTGGAACCCGAGACGTCCCTGACGTAGAACGCATCGACCACGTCGGAGCCCAGCGTCTGCACGCGAGCACTCACTATGTCGAGGTCCAGTTCGGCGAACGCCCGGGTGATCCGGTAGAGGACGCCCACGCCGTCCGGACACGTGACTTCGAGGACCGTCGCCGAGGCGGAGGTCCGGTTGTCGACGGCGACCCTCGGCTTCGCCGGCCGGGCCGAAGTCGGCGCCGTCCGGTAGGTGCGCGAACGGTCCCCCAGGCGGGCGGCAACTGCCAGGCGACCCTCCAGCGCCAATTCGACCTGCCGGCGGATGTGCTCCCAGTCGAGGGCTTCGCCGAACGCTCCCTGCACCCGGAACACCGAGAGGGCCCTGGCGTTCTCCGAATGTGCAGCGGCCCATACGACCCCCGCTCCGTTGAGGGCGAGTACACCGGCGATCTTGGAGAAGGAGCCTGTGCGGTCGTCGGCCGCGACGGTCAACGTCGAGCCGTCACCCCGGACGACCAGCCCCTCGCCCTCGAGCAGTTCCCGCTGCTCGGCGTCGGGGAACCGCCCGGCGGCCGCCTCGTCGAACTCGCCGCCGGCGAGGACGTGGTCAACCCGCCGCACCAGTTCCTCCACCAGTTCTGCCTTCCAGGAACTCCACGCCGACGGTCCGGTGGCGATCGAGTCGGCCTCGGTAAGGGCACCCAGCAGGGCCAGCAACTGCCGGTCCCCGACCGCATCCGCCACGGACCGGATGGTCCCGTCGTCATCGAGGTCGCGGCGGGTGGCGACGTCGGGCAGCAACAGGTGGTGTTCGACCATGGCGACGAGGTGGTCGACGTCGGCCGCCGGGAATCCCATCCGGGGGGCGATGGTCGCCACGAGTTCCTGGCCCACCTCGGTGTGGTCACCCGGGTAGCCCTTGCCGATGTCGTGGAGCAGGGCCCCGACGAGCAGCAGGTCTGGCCGCTGGACCCGGTCGACCAACAGCGCCGCCTCGGCCGCGGCCACGAGCAGGTGCCGATCGACGGTGAAGCGGTGGTAGGCGTTGCGCTGCGGTCGGGACCTGCAGGGCTCCCATTCGGGCAGGATCGGGACGAACAATCCCATCTGGTCGAGGTCCTCGATGACCGCCACTGCCGGTTCACCCGTTGCCAGCAGGTCCACGAAGAGGCGCCGCGCCTCCTCGGGCCAGGGCTCCGGCAGCGGGGTCGCCTCGGCGGCAAGGCGCTCGAGTGAACGTCGGCCAAGGAGGGCCTCGTGGCCCGCCGCCGCCTGGGCACATCGCAGGACCGCTAGCGGGTCATCGAAGCTCGCCGAGGCGGCGAGGTGGATCAGGCCGTCCTCGAGGAACATCCCCGGGGCGACCTCGCGGCGGCGCCGGAAGACTGGGGGCATCCGACGTCCCTGGTCGCGCAGTACCCGGCTGATCCGCCGCAACGCTCCATCGCCGGTCCAGGCAATGGTGCGCCCCGCTCCGGCGATGTCCGCCATCAGGAGGTCGGCGTCCTGGTAGCCCAGCCGGTCGGCCACCTCGTCCTGGAGCTCCAGCAACAGGCGGTCGCTGAGCCGCCCTGTGACCCGGTGCAATTCCACGCGTGCCGCCAGGAGGGTTTCGGCGGCCTCCACCAGCGCCGCCGATTCGACCTCGCGGAGCACCGGCTCGTTCATCTCGAGCCAGCCGAGGGTGTGGACATCGCGCAGGCCGCCGCGGGCCTCCTTGAGGTCAGGCTCGAGCAGGAAGGCGACCTCGCCAAACCGGGCGTGCCGCTCACCGACCGCCGTGCCGAGGCTCCTGTGGTGCCTTCGCCAGCGGGACGACCACTGGGCCCTCCCCCCGTCTGCCAGGGCACCGGCCAGGAAGTCGTCGCCAGCCACCAGCCGGGTGCTCAACAGGCTCGTGGCGGTGTCGAGGCTCTCGCGGGCCACCTCGAGGATCTGGTCGACCGTGCCCACCTGGTGGCCCAGCTTCAAGCCGGCGTCCCACACCGGATACCAGAGACGGTCGGCGACCGCACCGATCTCGACGCCGGGAGCGTGTACCAGTGCCACGTCGAGGTCGCTGCCCGGGCACAGTTCCCGTCGCCCATAACCACCGAGCGCCACGAGGGCAGTGCCGGCCGGTGCGTCGGCCGCCACATGGAGGGCTGTCAGGTACTCGTCAACCCGATCCGCCCGGGCCTCACACCATGAGATGCCGGTCAGGCCGTCGTCTTCGAGCAGGTCGTCGATCGAATACGTCGGTGTGTCGACCTTCATGGCCCCATCATGCGTCAGGACCGAGGTCAGGAAACCGTCGAAAGAAGACCGAACGGGGCAGCACCTCGTCGCAGCCGGCCTCGCGTGCCGCTGCCATGACCTCGTCGTCGACATGTGGGGCAAAGCCCACGACCCGACCCGACCCGACGGAGCGACCCGAAACGGCCAGGAGGGCATCGGAACGGGCAAGGTCGAGGACGAACAGGTCGGCCGGCTCGTCGAGAAGCACCGCCGGGTCGGCCACGAACTCGACCGAGGCCTCGGGCGCACGCAGTCGTGACCGGTCCATCAGGTCGGGGACGAAGGCCCGCACCCGCTTGATCACGGATCGGACCGGAGGCCGTCATTGAGGTTGCCGGACCGCAGGCCGGCCAGGTCGAGGGTGGCGTAGCGATAACCGGCGGCGAAGACCGCTGCCACGACCTCGGACCGCTGCTCCACGACCTCCTCCAGTCGGTGCACGGGGACCTCGATACGGGCCGTGTCGCCGTAGTGGCGTACCCGTAGTTCGTCGAAGCCCAGCCGTCGCAGGCCCGCCTCGGCACGCTCCACGGTCGACAACACGGACACGCTGACCGCCGTGCCGTAGGGGACCCTGGAGGCGAGGCACGGCCCGGCCGGCTTGTCCCAGGTCCGTAGGCCCAGCAGCCGGGACTGCTCCCTGACCTCAGCCTTGGTGAAGCCGGCATCGAGGAGGGGGAACCGGGCGCCACGCTCGGCGGCGGCCTGCTGGCCGGGACGGTGGTCCCCCAGGTCATCGAGCGTGACGCCGAGCAGCACCGTCGACCCCTCGGCGTCGGCGATCGGCCCGACGGCGTCCATCAACGCGACCTTGCAGTGGAAGCAGCGGTTGGCGTCGTTGGTCCGGTAGGCGGCCGAATCCATCTCGTCGGTCTCGACCGTGGTCCAGCGCAGGCCCCATTCCTCGGCCAACGCTGCGGCCTCCAGCCCTTCGACGGCTGCAAGGGAGGGCGACACGGCCGTGACGGATCTGGCCCGATCGGGGCCGAGCGTCTCGTGGGCGACGTGGGCGAGGAACGCCGAGTCAACGCCCCCCGAGAAGGCGACCATGACGCTCCCCAGAGACTCGAGGTCGGCGCGCAGCCGATCCAACGGCTCCCTGACCCCAGTCGGCGTGGACGGGCTCACTGGAGCGCTACCCCGCCCGGCAGCCAACGCTGTCAAGGACCTCGTCGAGGGAACCGACGAGGCCCGTGTAGAAGATCCCGAACTCGGCATAGACCGCGGAGGCCTCGTCGTAGCGCAGCGTGTAGACGACGTCCTTGAGGTCATCGGGTCGCCGGCCGAACAGCGTGACGCCCCACTCGTAGTCATCGACTCCGGTCGAGACGGTGATGACCTGCACGATGCGGCCGGCGAAGTTGCGCCCCGACGTGCCGTGCTCAAGCATCAGGTCGCGCCGCTCCTCGAAGGAGAGCGTGAACCAGTTGGCCTGTTCGCCCCGACGCTTCGACATCGGATAGAAGCACCAGGCCGGCTTGCCCTCCGGAGGCAACACCGGACGTAGCCGAGCCTCCTTCATCTCGTCGGGAATCCCGACGGCGTACTCAGAGACCTCGGTCAGCGAGACATAGCTGTCGACCACCTCGAGGCCGGCCTCGGTGAGGTCGGTCTGGAGGCCTCGGAGTCGCCACAGGTCGTCGCCCAGCGCCATGAACGCCAGGTCGGCCTTGTGGCCGAGGACCGCCACCGCCACCACCTGGTCGCCGGACGACTCGGCGGTGCCGACCGCTGCACGTACCGCATCGGCGTCCGCCAACGGGCCGACCTTACAGAACAGGTGGAGGACCCCGAGGCCCTCGGACGGGGTGGCCGGCTCGCTCATGGCGCCGAGTGTACGGAGGTGGGCCGGGCCGAGCCTCAGTCGCCCGTGTAGAGGTTGAGACGGTCGCCGCGGGCAAAGCCCGCCAGTTGCAGGCCGGCGGTGCGAGCGGTTTCGACGGCCAACGCCGACGGGCCGCTCACGGCCACGAGTGCGGCGAAGCCGGCTGCCCAGGCCTTCTGGGCCATCTCGAACGAGGCGCGTCCGCTGACCCACAGACCGAGGTCGTTGGCGGGCAGGCGCCCGTCGAGGTGCAGCCGGCCCACCACCTTGTCAACGGCGTTGTGGCGGCCGATGTCCTCGCGCAGCACGAGGGGTTGTCCCGACCGGTCGAAGGCGACCGCTGCATGCACGGCACCGGTAGTGCCGAAGAGGGCCTGGTCGTCGGCGATCCGCTCCGTCACGCCCGCCAGCACGGCCGGATCGAAGGGCTCGAGGTCGAGGGGCTCGAGTCGCTCGACCAGTTCTTCGATGGCCACCGAGCCGCAGATCCCGCACGAGGAAGATGCCGGCCCCAGCCGCGGCGTCGGCACCGGTGCGACCCCGCCGGTCTCGACGGTGACGTCGTTGAACTCGGCGATGGCAGCGGATCCCTGCCCGCAGTAGCGCACGGCCAGGACCGGGGCGTCGTCGAGCATCCCCTCGGTGATGAGGAAGCCGACAGCCAGTTCGAAGTCATCGCCCGGGGTGCGCATGGTGGTAGCCACCAGTTCGCCGTCGAGGCGTACAGACATCGGCTCCTCGACGATCAGATCGTCCTGAACCCGTCGGGAGCCGTCGCCCTCAATCCGACGTGTCAGCACCCGCTGTGTCCGGCCTCGACTCATTTTCGTCTTCCTCCGGCGTTCACGACCACCAGTGAACAGTGCCGGGGGCCAAAACGGCGATAGGGCGCCCCGAAGGGCGCCCCACACGCGCTAGGGGGTCCGGAATGGAGAATCCCTAGAAGTCCATGTCGGGCATGCCACCGCCCGCTCCCTCATCGGGAGCGTCGGCGATGACCGCCTCGGTCGTGAGGAACAGTGCGGCGATCGAGGCGGCGTTCTGGAGCGCCGACCGGGTCACCTTGGCGGCATCGATGATGCCGGCCGAAACCAGGTCCTCGTACTCGCCCGTGGCGGCGTTGAGGCCGTTGGGGCCCTCGAGGCCCCGCACGCGCTCGACGACGACTCCGCCCTCGAGGCCGGCGTTCACGGCGATCTGGTGCAGCGGTCCCTCGAGCGCATGGGCCACGATGCGGGCACCGGTGGCCTCGTCGGCCGAGAGGCTGTCGGCGGCCGCCCGGGCCATCGCCTGGGCACGGAGCAGGGCCACGCCGCCACCGGCGACGACGCCCTCCTCGATGGCCGCCTTCGTGGTGCTGACCGCGTCCTCGATGCGGTGCTTCTTCTCCTTGAGCTCCACCTCGGTGGCGGCACCGACCTTGAGTACGGCGACGCCTCCCGACAGCTTGGCGAGGCGCTCCTGAAGCTTCTCACGGTCGTAGTCGGAGTCGGTGTTGTCGATCTCGCCCTTGATCTGGCTGATCCGGCCGTTGATGTCGACCTCGTCACCCTCACCCTCGACGATCGTGGTCTCGTCCTTGGAAACGACGACCTTGCGGGCACGGCCCAGCATGTCGAGGGAGACGTTCTCGACCTTGAGGCCGACCTCCTCGGTGATGACCTGGCCACCGGTGAGGATGGCCATGTCCTGGAGCATCGCCTTGCGGCGGTCGCCGAACCCGGGCGCCTTCACGGCGGCGGCGTTGAAGGTGCCGCGGATCTTGTTGACCACCAGGGTGGCCAGAGCCTCGCCCTCGACGTCCTCGGCGATGATCAGCAACGGACTCCCGGCCTGCATGACCTTCTCGAGGACGGGCACGAGGTCGCGGACGGCCGAGATCTTCGAACCGACGAACATCAGGTAGGGGTTCTCGAGGGTCGCCTCCATGCGCTCGGGGTCGGTCACGAAGTACGGCGAGATGTAGCCCTTGTCGAAGCGCATGCCCTCGACGAGGTTCATCTCGATCCCGAAGGTCTGGCCCTCCTCGACGGTGATCACACCGTCCTTGCCGACCTTGTCGATCGCCTCGGAGATCATGGCGCCGATGTCGGGATCAGCCGCAGAGATGGCAGCCACGGCGGCAATCTGGGCCTTGTCACTCGAGACGTCGACGGCGCCGTCGAGAATCGACTCGACGGATGCGGCGACGGCGGCCTCGATGCCCTTCTTGACCGACATCGGGTTGGCACCGGCAGCGACGTTGCGCAGGCCCTCACGGATCATCGACCAGGCCAGCACGGTGGCGGTGGTGGTGCCATCGCCCGCCACGTCGTCGGTCTTCTTGGCGACCTCCTTGACGAGATCGGCACCGATCTTCTCGAAGGGGTCCTCGAGCTCGATCTCCTTGGCGATCGAGACACCGTCGTTCGTGATCGTTGGGGCGCCCCACTTCTTGTCGAGCACGACGTTGCGGCCCTTGGGGCCCAGCGTGACCCGTACGGCGTCAGCCAACTGGTTCATGCCCTTCTCAAGCGAGCGGCGGGCCTGCTCGTCGAAACTGATGATCTTCGCCATTGGCGGAAGCCTTTCTTTCGGTTCGAACTCTTGAAGAGCGACGCTGGAGCGTCAGGTTCGCAGCGCTTGGCACTCTCCCTTGGCGAGTGCCAATCCAATCAGCGTCGGCCGGGAATCACAACCTCGGCCGGGCACTCCAGACTCGGAGAAACGGGGCCGCGTAGCGTCGGAACTTGCCGGAGGGCGATGTTCGGAACGCGCTCAGCCGCCGGCGACGGCCGGGACGATGGCAATGGTCCCACCGGAGGGGACCGGCGTGTCGAGGCCTTCGAGGAAGCGCACGTCCTCGTCACTCACGAATACGTTGACGAACCTTCGCAGGGCACCCGACTCGTCGAGAATGCGGGAACCAAAGCCGGGGTGGGAGGCCTCGAGGGAGGCCAGGGCTTCACCGACCGTGGAGCCGTCGACCTCGACCTCGCCGGCACCGGCGGTGAGAGGACGCAATGTGGTGGGGATGCGGATGGTGACGGCCATGGGGTGCCTCCGTGGGCTGGTGCGCCGCGGGAACCGGCGTCGAACTGGTCCCGAAAACCTATCGACGCGTGGCCTGATCAGCGCCCGAAGTCCCGGCAACGGCCGCTCCGACCACCTCCGCCACGACGGCCTCCACGCACCCGGCGGGATCGGAACGGGCCCGCTCCCCGCCGAACCGTTCGACCAGGGAGACCACGTCGGAGCGGTCAGCGAGGCCGGCGGCGACCTGGCCGACCACGATCAGGACCGGCAACCCGGCGGCCGCTGCATAGGCCGACACGCCTCCTACGACCTTGCCCTCGTAGGAGGTGGCATCGAGCATCCCCTCACCCGTCACGACGAGGTCAGCCCCCTCGAGGACCTCATCCAGCGCCAACTCCTCGGCCACCAGGTCGATCCCGTCCACCAGTTCAGCGCCGATTGCAGCCAGGCCTCCCGCCAGGCCACCTGCGGCCCCCGACCGGGAGAGGTCCGCTACGTCAATCCCGAAGTCCTCCTCGTACTGCTGGGCCAGTCGGACGAGGCGCCGGCGCAGCATCTCGACCTGGGCCGCAGAGGCCCCCTTCTGCGGCCCGAACACCTCCGCAGCCTCGGCGAAGGTCGTCCGGACGTCGCAGGCCACCAGCAGTTCGACGCCCCGGTAGCGGGCGGGCGACCCCATCGCCCGCAGCGCTCCCAGTCCGCCATCGGTCGTGGCCGAGCCGCCGACCGCCACGATCACCCGGCGGGCACCCGACTCGACCGCCTCCCGGATGAGCTCGCCGGTCCCGGCAGTCGTGGCGTCGAGGGGCTCGTTGCCCTCCGCTCCTCCGGCGAGTACGAGGCCCGAGGCCTGCGCCATCTCGACCACCGCCGACCGGTCGACAAGGCGCCACGCAGCATCCACCGTCGGACCAAGTGGACCGGTCACCTGCGACTGCCGGTTGGCTCCGCCGAGGGCCTCAAGGGTCCCTTCTCCGCCGTCGGCCATGGGCAGCGCATCCGCCGTCGCTCCAGCGGAGGTCGCGCCGCGCACGACGGCGTCGGCGATCTCGCCAGCAGTCGAGGTCCCGCGGAACTTGTCCGGAGCGGCGACAACGCGCACGCCGGGTGACCGGCCTCAGCCGTTGTGGATACGGCCGTCTGCGCCCAGGATCACCACGATGTCCGCCGACTCCAGTCGGTCGAGGGCATTCTCGGCGACCGCCAGGCCGGTCGGCGGGATCTGCGCCAGCAGGTCGGGGCTGTCCGGGGCGAGGAGCTCCATCACCGCCCGGGCCTCGGCCACCATTCCGGGCCGGAAGAAGATCATTGTGGAGTCAGTGGGCTGGGCGTTCGCCGGCGCAAGGGTGGCGTAGCCCTTCGGCACGAGGAGTTCCGTCACGGACCCGGCCGCCCTCGCCGTGCCGGAACCGTTGGCGACGAGCACCTGGACCTCGCTGGGGGGCTCCGTGATCGTGGGGAACAGGGTCGAGGTCGTGGTGCCGCCCGTGCCGTCGTCGGGAGTGCCGTCACCCGTGCCGTCGTCGGGAGTGCCGTCACCCGTGCCGTCGTCGGGAGTGCCGTCACCCGTGCCGTCGTCGGGAGTGCCGTCACCCGTCGTGGCCGTGGTCGTCGGCACCGGCTGGTCGGACACAAGGTCCGTCCCGTCGTCGAGGCCCTTCCAGAGCAGTGCAGCACCGAGCAGGACGGCGACGACGATCAGCAGCAGCGCACGCGGCGCCGCAGCACCGTTGCTGGGTCCGAGGCCCCCTCCACCGCGACCTGCGGCCATCAGCGTCCGTCTTCCTCCTGCGCGGGGAGCTCAAAGCGGGCCCTCCGGCGCCGATCCCGCCGACGCCGCAGCCGCAGGACGACCAGCGGATCGTGCTCGAGCGCCTCCGGGGAATCCAGGAGCGCGCCCAGCAACTGGTAGTAGCGGGTGACGGACAACTCGAAGCGCTCGTTGATCAGGCCCTCCTTGGGGGCATCCAGGGCCCACCAGGTTCGCTCGAACTCGAGGATCTCGCGGTCCCGATCGGTCAGTGCCACAGCGCGATCATCCTCTGCCACCGGCCCGAGTGCAAGCACCCCCCGTCCAACCCACCCTTCCGGGGCTCACGGGGACGTACGCTCGCTCTCCGAAGGCCAACGCCCGAGTAGCTCAGTTGGCCAGAGCAGGCGCCTTGTAAGCGTCAGGTCGTCGGTTCGAATCCGACCTCGGGCTCGAACGGACCGTGTCTTCCGGCGCAGCGTCCCGTTCAGGCGCCGGCGTCGCGTCGGCGGGCAACCTCGAACAACGCAACGGCCGCCGCAGCGGAGACGTTCATCGACGCCAGCACGCCGCGCAGTGGGACGTGCACCAGGGTGTCGCAGCGCTCCCGAACCAGCCGCGAGAGCCCGGCACCCTCGGCGCCCATCACCAGCGCCACCGGGCCGTCGGCCACCGTGAGGTCGTGGATCGGTTCGGAGCCGCCCGCATCGAGGCCGACGGACCAGATGCCCACCTGCGAGAGGCGTGCCATGGCCTTCGGGAGGCCCGTCACGGTGGCCAGGCGCAGGTGCTCGATGGCCCCGGCCGCGGACTTGGCGGCCATGGCCGTCACCCGGACGGCCCGATGCCGTGGCAGCACCACGCCGGTCACGCCGGCACACTCGGCCGAGCGCAGGATGGCGCCCAGGTTCCCGGGGTCGGTGACGCCGTCCAGCAGGAGCAGGAAGGGGGGCCGGGAGGCCGGCCCGGACGTCGTCAGCAGCGCTTCGAGGCCGTGGTCCTCAAGTGCATCGGCGAACGCCACGACGCCCTGCGGGGCCTCCGTGCGGACCAGCGACTCGAACTTGGACCGGGCGACCTCGCGGATCGTGACCTTCTGCTCATCGGCCAGGTCGATGATGTCGTCGAGGATCGGCGCCGGATCGAGGTCGCCTGCAAGAACCACCTCGCGGGTCCGCCGGGTCCCGGCCAGGAGCAGTTCGCGGACCGCCTGGCGACCCTCGACCTGGTCGCCGCCCAGTCCCTTGGGCGGACCGTCGCCGCGGCGCCGCTGGGGCGTCGAGCCCCGCTGGCCCTGACCACCTCGTGGCCCTTGCCCGCGGCGGTCCCGGCTCTGGCTGCCGTCGCGCCGGTCGCCCTTCCCGCGGCGCTGTCCCCCGCCGGGACCACCCTGGCCACCTCGGCGTGGGCGGCCTCCCTTCGGCCGGCCGCCGCTCACGGTCGGTACACCAGGGCGACGGCGAGGCAGGCGATGCCCTCCCGACGTCCGAGCGCTCCCAGTCCCTCAGCCCGTCGGCCTGTGACCCGGACCGGCGCACCCACGACCGCCTCCAGGCGTTCTTGCATCTCGTCACGCCTCGGCGCCAGCCTCGGGACCTCGGCGACGACCGAGCAGTCCACGTTTCCGACCTCCCAACCCTCGGCACGCACGGCGGCAACCGTGTCGGCCAGCAGCGCCATGCTGTCGGCGCCGGCGAACCGTTCGTCGGTGTCCGGATAGCGCTCGCCGATGTCACCCAGCCCCGCTGCTCCGAGCAGTGCGTCAATGCAGGCGTGGGCCACGGCGTCGGCGTCGCTGTGGCCAACGAGGCCCGGGCCGTCGAACTCGACGCCGGCCAGGACCATGCGTCGGCCCGGGTCGTCCGAGAAGGCGTGGATGTCGAACCCCTGGCCCACCCGTACCTCACCCACCGGAAGCGTCCAGGAGTTCGCGGGCGACCAACAGGTCGACCGGACGTGTGATCTTGAGGTTGTCGGCCTCGCCCTCCACGACCACCACCCTGCCACCAATCGCCTCCACAAGGGTGGCGTCGTCGGAGGCGTCACCGCCTCCGGCATGTGCCGCCCGGAGGGTCGCCGCCGGGAACCCCTGTGGGGTCTGCACGGCGAACATCCCCTCCCGGTCGACGGAACAATCCGCCCGCCGCAGCGAGTCGCTGACCGGAACCCCGGGGACCACGGCGTCAGCACCGTCGCGGACCGCGGCCACCACGGCGTCGAAGAGGTTCCGGGTGGCCAGCGGTCGCGCCCCGTCATGGACCAGAACGATCGATGCATCATCCGGCACCACCACCAGCCCGGCCCGCACGGACGCCGACCTGGTTGCACCCCCGGCGACCACTGCAGACACCTTGTCGACCCCGGCGAAGCGCTCGGCTACCTCGTCCACCGCCGTCGGCGCCACCACGACGACGACCCCGTCCGATTCACCGGCGGCGGCGACAGAGCGCTCGAGCACCGCTCGGCCGCACAGATCGGCCGACTGCTTGTCGGCCCCGAAGCGATCGCCTCGACCCGCTGCGACGACGACGGTCCAGATGCTCATCGTTGCGGAGGGGCGGGAGGGCACGGCATCGTCCGTGCGGAAGAGTTCACCTCACTAGCATGGCGAGCCAACATGCCGGACACCACACTCTTTCGCGAAACCACGCTGTTCGCAGGCCTCGACGACGGGTCCCTTGCCACCATCGTCGCCGCGTCGGCCGACCGCGAACTCCACCGCGGCGACATCATCTTCAGGGAAGACGACGAACCCCACGAGATCTACATCGTCGTGTCGGGGCGGATCGCCATCGCCAACAAGTCGTTCGACCGCCGCGAATCGATGGTGGCGCTGATGGAGTCCGGCGACCTGTTCGGCGAGATGGGCCTCTTCGACGGCCACGGCCGGTCCGCCGAGGCCCGCTCCCTCGAGAACTCGGTCGTGATCGCCATCCCCTACGAACCCGTCCGACAGCTCTACGAGAACGATCCCACCCTCCTGTGGCGCGTCGTCGAGATGCTGACCGGCCGGCTCCGCAACATGGACGCGGCGCTCGCCGATTCCGTGTTCCTCGACGTCACCGGCCGCACGGCGAAGCGACTGCTCGACCTGGCCGGAGAGTCCGACGAGTTCTCACTACCGATCACACAGGAGGAACTGGCCGGGATGGTCGGCGCCTCACGGGAACGTGTCAACAAGGCCATCGCCTCGTTCATCCGGCTGGGCTGGATCGAACAGATCGACCGGACCTACCGGATCACCAACCGCGAACAACTCACGATCCGCTCCCGCTGACCTGCTGGGCGCGCCCGTCGCACCCCGATCAGGCGCCCAACCATTCCACGACACGACGCCAGGCGTCGGCTGCATCGTCGGTCCGGTGGGCCGGCCGCGAAGCGTCGTGCGCGAAGCCGTGGTCGGCACCCTCGTAGCGGACGACCGTGGCACCGGCGGCCTCGAGGTCGTCGACATGGTCGGGCGGCGTCCAGCGATCGTCGGTTCCGATGATCGCCAGCACGGAACCCGCGTCACCGGCCGCCAGGAGGTCGAGCGGCTCGCCCTGGCCGGGCCCCTGCCACTGCTCCGGGACGTGGATCATCCCGTAGAAGGGACAGTGTCGGTGAAACCGTCCGGTGGAAACGGCCTTGAGGACATACATGCCGCCCATGCAGAAGCCGAGGATCCCGACCGTGCCCGCGCCCGTAGCCTCGGCCGCCGCCACCGCGTCGCCCAAGACCCGGTCGTCGTCGAGCGCCGCTCCGGCAGCGAGCCGGTCGGCGACCTCGAGGTGTTCGAGGCCCGGATAGAGCTCGAAGGCACAGACCGACCACCCCTGTTCCTCGGCCAGTCGGGCCACGAGGTCGTCGAAGAGCGGCCGCAGTCCCATGATGTCAGGGACCACCACCAGCCCCCGACCAGCCGGACCGGCGGATGGGTGGGTGAGTTCGGCGGGCGTGCCGGAGTCGAGTTCGATGCGCATTCACCACTCTTGCACGCCGACCGGACACGGTCCCGATCTCAGGCATCACCCTCCGCTCCCCACGAGGCCCCCGTGCGATCCGCATCGCCGAGGAGCCCGACGGCCTCCACGGCGTCGGCAAGGGTGCGGACCCGGACGACCTCCATGTTCGGTGGCCCCGGCGGCCCCGACTCGGGCAGCACGGCCCGGGTGAAGCCCAAGCGCTGTGCCTCCACGAGGCGGCGCTCGAGGTGCGCTACCTGACGGACCTCGCCACCGAGGCCCACCTCTCCGCAGGCCACCGTCTCACTCCCCAGCCGCCGACCGGTGAGTGCCGAAGTCACGGCGAGGGCCAGGGGCAGGTCGGCCCCCGGCTCGGTGACCTGCACACCGCCCACGGCGGTGACGTAGACGTCGAGTGCCCCCAACTCGAGCCCGACGCGCCTCTCCAGCACCGCCAACAGCAGGGACAGGCGTCGGGAATCCACGCCCTGGGAGGAACGTCGGGGATTCGGCGTCGTGGAGCGCACCACCAGGGACTGCAGTTCGACCAGCAGCGGCCGGTGGCCCTCGATCGCCGGCAGCACCGCCGAGCCCGCCACGTCGGTGGCCCGGTCGGCGAGGAACAGCCGGCCCGGGTCGTCGACCGGCCGCATCCCATCGGCCGCCATCTCGAACAGGCCCAACTCATCGGTCGGCCCGAAGCGGTGCTTCGCGACGCGGAGCAGCCGGAGGGCATGGTGCCGGTCGCCCGTCAACTCGACCACGGTGTCGACGACGTGCTCCAGCACCTTCGGACCGGCCAGCGAGCCCTCCTTGGTGACGTGCCCGACGAGCACGGTGGCCGTGCCGCGCCGCCTCGCTTCGCCGACCAGCCGATGTGCGCAGCCCCGCACCTGGGTCGTCGAACCTGGCAACCCGCCAATCGCCGGGTCGTAGACCGTCTGGATCGAGTCGACCACCAACACGTCGGGCTCCAACCGGTCGAGGTGCCCGACCACTACGTCGAGGTCGGCATCGCCGGCCAGCCAGACGCCGTCGACGAGTGCGCCCAGCCGCTCGGCCCGCAGCCGGACCTGGGCCGAGGACTCCTCGGCTCCGACCAGGAGGACTCTCTGCTTCCGCCGTGCCTGGCCGGCAGCGACCTGGAGCGTGAGGGTGGACTTGCCGATACCCGGCTCGCCGCCCAGCAGGGTCACGGACCCCGGGACGAGGCCACCACCGAGGGCGCGGTCGAACTCGGACAGGTCCGTGGCAACCGGAGCCGCGGCGCTCGTGACCACGTCGACGAGCCGCACCGCCTCGGTGTCCGGCGCCACCGTCGCAGTCGCCACGTGGGCCACCTCGTGCAACGTGTTCCAGCCCCCACACCCGGGGCAGTGGCCGACCCACCGGGGTTGGGAGACGCCGCACTCGCCGCACTCGAAGTTGGTGCGCCTGCGCCTTCCCGCCGACAGGCGGGAGGGCGTCCCCGGGTCCGGTTCGGGTTCAGTGGATGTGGATGGGTGGGGGGCTGCTGGTTGTGTCGTCATGGGGCCGACAGTACGGACACCCTGTGACAGCCGGATCAGCCTCCGGGAGATTCGCCCTCTCCGGACGGGCCTCCTTCGGAGGAATCCTCGGCAGATGCCACAGCGCTGCTCGACCGGAACAACTCGGCGAAGCCACCGATCACCGGATGTGGGAAGCCCTCCGGGATGAGCGCCGCACCCCGCATCAGGACCGTCGACATCCCCATGCTGCGGGCGGCCTCGAGCATCGGCGGCTCGGAGTCGATCAGCAGCATGTTGCGGAACGGAACCCCCGACATGCGCCGAAGCGCCTCGAACATGGCCTGGCTGGGCTTGCGGGCGCCGACCTCGCCGCTGACCACCCAGTGGGCCATGAGGTCATCGAGGCCCAGGCGTTCACGCAACAGCACCGACCAGGGCAGGACCGCGTTGGTCAGGCACGCCACCGGCAAGCCCCGCTCCTTCATCCTGTCGAGGAAGGGCAGCACGTCGCGGCGCATCTGGACGCGCTCGAGATAGGCCCTGTCGAGCTGGTCGGCCTCCCCCTGGACGCCGATCGACGACCAGAACTGGGCGGTCGAGACGTGGCCGAGGCTGGCCGAACGATAGCGGTCGGCAATCTCGCGGGGGTCGGCGATGCCACCCTGTTCCCGCACGTACCGCACGAGAAGGCCCTCGGGGTCGCCACCGGGGTCCCAGATCACACCGATGCCGCCGAGCACGAGGAGTTCGAGGCGACGCTCGCCCGTTTCCCCACCATCGGCGGGATGCTCCTCGACGATCTCGCCGGCCCGACGGGAGGTGCGCGGTGACCGCACGGCCCGTGGGGGCCCCTCCATGCGACCCGCCACGACGTAGCGCACCGACAGGAACAGCGTGACCAGGATCGCCAACACACCGGCCACGATCGCCCCGTTGCGCCACATACGCGGCTCCCGGTCCGTGAGCACCCCCTCGACTTCGAACCGGGTCGAGGAGAGGTCTCCGAGGCCGATCGTCCAGTGGGCCCCGTCGTCCTCCGCCGACGGTCCGCCGGGAAGTGCCGCCGTCAACTCCATCTCGAAGGCATCGGCCGGGTCGCAGTCACCACCCGGGCAGCCGGCCAGTTCGGCCAGTTCGGCGGTCGTGCGACCAAGTGGCAGGCCCGAGAGCGTCTCCGCCAGTTCGGGATCGCTGAACAGGTCGAGGCCGCCCGACAGGTCGACCCTGCCGTTCAACCGCCACTCGGTGCGGGCGAACGAGCGGTGCCGGGTGAGCGCCACGTTCTCGAAGACGCCCGGCCCAGCGATCTCATCGAGGACGTCGGGCAGGCGTTGCGGCGAGTCGAACGACTTGGTGGCGGTGACGGTGGTGTCGCCCGTAGGCAGTCGGTTCGGACCCTCGACCGTCCATTCCGCGTCGGCCAGGTCGTCGACGCGGAGTTGATCCTCGATCCCGCCGACCACGTCGACGGCCTCGTCGTCGAGGATCAATCCAACGGTGACGGTTCCGGACCCGTCCTCACCGACCTCGATGGCAACCGAAACGTTGGCCCGGCATCCGCTGGCCAGCAACAGTGCCAAGAGCGGCAGGAACGCCCACGGGGCCATGGACGCGAGGCGACGCATGACGGGGACGCTAGGCGATCAGGAGGTGGCAGGGTTCGCGCTGTATGGCTACTTGGCGGCCTCGACCGCCATTTCGATGGTCGGTGGCTCGAAGCCCTCGATCGACCGAAACACGACCGTGCGGGCGCCCTCGGTCTCGGGATCGTCCTCGACGTCGACGACGACGATCTCGCCCGCCCGGAACTCCTTCTGGAGCAGGCGCTCGGACAACGGATCCTCGAGCAGACGCTGGATGGCCCGACGGAGGGGGCGCGCTCCCATCGACGGGTCGTAGCCCTCCTTGGCCAGGTACTCCTTGGCGGCGTCGGTGAGCTCGAGGCCGATGCCCTGGCCGGCCAGCTGTACCGAGACCCTGTGGATCATGAGGTCGACGATCCGGACGATCTCCTCCTGGGTGAGCTCATGGAAGACGATCGTGTCGTCGATCCGGTTCAGGAACTCGGGCCGGAAGTGGGCCTTGAGGGCGTCCTGGACCTTGGCTTTCATGCGCTCGTAGGAGACCGCCTCGTCGGCCTTGACGAAGCCCAGGTCGGCCTTGCGCAGGTCGGCGGTGCCGAGGTTGGAGGTCATGATCAGGACCGTGTTGCGGAAGTCCACGGTCCGGCCCTGTGAGTCGGTGAGCCGACCCTCTTCCAGGATCTGGAGGAGGGTGTTGAAGACGTCGGGGTGGGCTTTCTCGACCTCGTCGAAGAGGACGACCGAGAACGGGCGGCGGCGCACGGCCTCGGTGAGTTGGCCACCCTCCTCGTAGCCGACGTAGCCGGGGGGCGAGCCCACCAGGCGGCTGACCGTGTGCTTCTCCATGTACTCGGACATGTCGAGGGCGATCAGCGCCTGCTCGTCGCCGAACAGGAACTCAGCGAGCGTCTTGGCCAACTCGGTCTTACCGACGCCGGACGGGCCGAGGAACACGAACGAGCCCGAGGGCCGCTTCGGATCCTTGAGGCCGGAACGGGTGCGGCGGATGGCCTGGCTGACCGCCTTGACGGCGTCCTGCTGGCCGATGACCCGCTTGTGCAGTTCGTCCTCCATGCGGAGAAGCTTCTGGGTCTCCTCCTCGGTGAGCTTGTAGACCGGGATGCCAGTCCACACCGAGAGGACCTCGGCGATTGCCTCCTCGTCGACCTCGTCGAACAGGTCGACTCCGGACGAGCGGACCTTGTCCTCCGCTACCTCCTTCTCGGCCAGCAGTTCCTTCTCGGCGTCGCGGAGCCTGCCCGCCTCCTCGAAGTCCTGGGCGTCGACGGCGGCCTTCTTGCGCTGGACGACCTCGGCCAGGTTGGCCTCGACCTCGCGGAGGTCCTCGGGCGTGTGCATGCGCTTGATGCGCAAGCGTGACCCGGCCTCGTCGATGAGGTCGATGGCCTTGTCCGGCAGGTTCCGATCGGAAATGTAGCGATCAGCAAGGTTGGCGGCGGCCACCAACGCCTGGTCCGTGATGGTGACCCGGTGGTGGGTCTCGTAGCGCTCGCGGAGGCCCTTGAGGATCTCGATGGTGTGGGCGACCGTGGGCTCGTCGACCGTTATGGGCTGGAAGCGGCGCTCGAGAGCGGCATCCTTCTCGAGGTGCTTGCGATACTCGTCGAGCGTGGTGGCGCCGATGGTCTGCAGCTCGCCTCGGGCCAGCATCGGCTTCAGGATCGAGGCGGCGTCAATGGCTCCCTCGGCGGCACCCGCACCGACGAGGGTGTGGATCTCGTCGATGAACAGGACGATGTCACCGCGGGTGCGGATCTCCTTGAGGACCTTCTTAAGGCGCTCCTCGAAGTCGCCCCGGTAGCGGCTGCCGGCCACGAGCGCCCCGAGGTCGAGTGTGTAGACCTGCTTCTCGTGGATCGTCTCGGGAACGTCGTCGTTGGCGATCATCTGGGCCAACCCCTCGACGATGGCCGTCTTGCCGACGCCCGGCTCACCGACCAGGACCGGGTTGTTCTTGGTGCGGCGAGACAGCACCTGCATGACACGCTCGGTCTCGCGATGGCGACCGATGACGGGGTCGAGCTTCTTCTCCCGGGCCAGTTGGGTGAGGTTGCGGCCGAACTGGTCGAGCACCATCGAGCCCGAGGCGTCGCCGCTGCTGCTGCCGGTGGAGGACCTGGCCTTCTCGCCCGGACCGGACGGAGCGCCACCCCCGGAGCCCGCGTAGCCCGAAAGCAGCTGGATGACCTGCTGGCGCACCCGCGAGAGGTCGGCGCCCAACTTGACCAGCACCTGGGCGGCCACGCCCTCACCCTCGCGGATGAGTCCGAGGAGGATGTGCTCGGTGCCGATGTAGTTGTGGCCCAGTTGGAGTGCCTCGCGCAGCGAGAGTTCGAGCACCTTCTTGGCTCGTGGGGTGAAGGGAATATGGCCGCTGGGCGACTGGCTGCCCTGGCCGATGATCTCCTCGACCTGGCTACGGACGGCCTCGAGCGAGATCCCGAGCGACTCGAGGGCCTTGGCGGCCACGCCTTCGCCCTCGTGGATGAGTCCGAGGAGGATGTGCTCGGTGCCGATGTAGTTGTGGTTGAGCAGGCGTGCCTCTTCCTGCGCCAACACCACCACTCTTCGGGCCCTGTCGGTGAACCGTTCGAACAAGCAGCCGTCTCCCTGTCGTGTTCCTGATCGATGTGGCGCCCGACGGACGCCTCTGTCAGGGAGTGTATCCACTGCCCGTGACGAGCAATCGGCCCCTCCGACCACTGTCCACCCCGTCGGTTTCGCGGCACCGGACCCCGTCGTATCCTCCACGGGTGGCCCTGCCCCCCGATTCCTCCTCGCTACTGGGTCTTCCGGGCATGGCCGACCACCTCCGCCGGGTCGAAGAAGAACTCCGCCGGGTCGTCCAGTCCGACGAACCGTTCCTCACCGAGGTGGCCCGTCACCTGATCGACGCCGGTGGCAAGCGGGTTCGCCCCGCCCTCACCATCACGGCATCGCAGGCGACCACCACCGAACCCGGCCCGGCAAGCCTCGACGCCATCCGAGGCGGGGTCGCCGTCGAGTTGGTCCACCAGGGCTCCCTCTACCACGACGACGTCATCGACGGAGCCGACACCCGGCGGACCGTAGAGAGCGTCAACTCCCGGTTCGGCAACCTCGAGGCCATCCTCGCCGGCGACTACCTGCTGGCCCGGGCCTCCGAGATCGCCGCCGACCTCGGCACCGAGGTGGCCTCCCTGCTGGCCGGCACCATCGCCCGCCTCTGCGAGGGTCAGGTCCGGGAGTTGGGCAGCGCCTTCGACGTGGACCGCACCGAGACCGCCTACCTCGAGTCGATCGCAGGAAAGACCGCTGTCCTCCTTGCCACCGCTGCCCGCATCGGCGGCATCGTGGCCGGCCTCTCCCGCAACGAGGTCGAGGCCCTCACCTCCTTCGGCCACCACTACGGGATGGCCTTCCAGGTCGTCGACGACGTCCTCGACCTCGTCGCCACCGACGGCCAACTCGGCAAGCCCGCCGGCAACGACCTCTGCGAGGGCGTCTACACCCTCCCGGTCATCCGGGCGTTCGGTGGCTCCTCGGGTGACGAACTCCGCAGCCTGCTCGGCGACACGATCGACGCGACGACCCGCGACCGCGTCCTCGAGATCCTGCGGGGCGACGAATCACTCGCCACCTCGATGGCCACGGCGGTCGAATTCACCGGCGCTGCCAGCGATGCACTCGCCGAACTGCCACCCACGCCGGCGGTCACCACCCTGCGTCAGACCTGCGACCTGTTGTTGTCCCGGGTCGACACCGCCTCCCACGCCCCGGGCCGGCCGTAGGGATCGGGAGCGGGCCTCAGGCGTCGGACCCGCCCGAAACGCCCCGTTCCTGCTCGGGTCGCAGGGTCGGGAACAGGATCACGTCGCGGATCGCAGTGGTACCGGTCAACAGCATGATCAGCCGATCGACGCCGATTCCGAGGCCTCCCGTCGGTGGCAGGCCGTACTCGAGCGCCCTCAGGTAGTCCTCGTCGACGGCCATCGCCTCGGCGTCGCCGGCGGCTCTCCCGGCCTCCTGGGCGGCGAAGCGCTCCCGCTGTTCGTCGGGGTCCACGAGCTCGGTGAAGGCGTTGCACAGCTCGCTACCCGCCACGATGCCCTCGAAGCGCTCGACCCAGCCTGGCCGGTCGCGGTGATCCCGTGAGAGGGGCGAGACCTCCTTCGGGTAGTCGGTGACGAACACCGGTCCCCACAGCTCCGGCTCGGTGGTCTTCTCGTAGAGCTCGAGGATCAACTTGCCGGGCCCGTAGTGGTCCTCGACGGTGATGTCCCGATCCTCGCACAGCCGAACCAACTCGTCGCGTGGCGTGTCGAGGTCGACCTCGAGCCCGGCGTGCTCAGCGAGCAGTTCGGAGAGCGTCGCCCGCTGCCATGGAACCGACAGGTCGATCTCCCGGCCGTCGTAGGTGAGACTGGTGGTGCCGAGCAGCGACTCGGCCAGGTGGGCGACCAGTTCCTCGACCAGCACCATGATGTCGGTGTAGTCGGCGTACGCCTGGTACAACTCGAGCATCGTGAACTCGGGGTTGTGGCGGGTCGACACCCCCTCGTTGCGGAACACCCGAGCCACCTCGAACACCCGCTCCATGCCACCGACCGTGAGACGCTTCAGGTACAGCTCTGGGGCGATGCGCAGGTACAGGTCGAGGTCGAGTGCATTGTGGTGGGTGGTGAACGGCCGGGCCAGCGCCCCACCGGGGATGGGGTGGAAGACCGGCGTCTCGACTTCCATGAACCCACGGTCCTCGAGCCAGCGGCGCATCAGCGAAATCGCCCGACTGCGGAGGACGAAGGCCTCGCGAGCCTCGTCGGTGACCCAGAGGTCGACATAGCGCTGCCGGTAGCGGGTATCGGTGTCGGTGATGCCGTGCCACTTGTCCGGGAACGGGCGGCGGGCCTCGGCGAGGCGCACCCACGAGCCGACCCGGACCGAGAGCTCGCCTCGACGAGTGGCGATGACCTCGCCGGTCACGCCGACCCAGTCGCCCAGGTGCAGGCCGGTGAACCCGTCGAAGTCGGGGGTCGTCTTCTGCGGGGCGAAGAGCTGGATCCGTCCGGTGGCATCCTGGAGCACGCCGAAGAACAACTTGCCCTGGTCGCGGCGCAGCATGAGGCGGCCGGCGACCGTGACCTCGATGCCCGTCTCGGCACCGGGCTCGAGGTCGCCGTGGGCCGCGTGCAGCCCGGCGGCGTCGGCCGTCGGCTCGAAGCGGTACGGGATGCCGTTGTCGGTGCCCATCGGCTCAGTGCTCCTGGTTCCGGTGGAAGACGATACGCAGACCGTGGAGCGTCAGGAAGGGCTCGACGTGCTCGATCGTCGCAGCCTCCGGGGCGATCAGGGGAGCCAGGCCGCCGGTGGCGACGACCGTGCAGCCGCCCAACTCGGACCGGAACCGTTCGACCATGCCGTCGATCTGCGCGGCAAATCCGAACACGGCGCCCGACTGCAGCGACTCGACGGTGTTCCTGCCAATGACGCTGCGTGGCGCCACCAGTTCGACCGACTGCAGGGCCGCCGCCCGGCCGAAGAGGGCATCGAGGCTGATCTCGACGCCCGGGGCGATGGCGCCCCCGAGGAACTCTCCGTCCGCGGAGATGACGTCGAAGTTGTTGCCCGTGCCGAAGTCGACCACGACGGTCGGACCGCCGTAGAGGTCGAAGGCGGCGACGGCGTTGGCGATGCGGTCGGCGCCGACCTCCTTGGGGTTGTCGTAGAGAATCGCCATGCCGGTCCGGACGCCGGGCTCGATCACGACCGGATCGACGTCGATGCTGCGGTCGATCATCTCTCGCAGGCTGGCGAGTACCCGGGGCACGCCGGCGCAGATCGCCACGCCGTCCACGTCGAACGGGTAGCCCGACGACGCCAGGAGGCCGCGGATCACGACGGCATGCTCGTCAGCGGTTCGTGCCGCGTCGGTAGCGATGCGCCAGTGGTCGAGCAGGCCGGCATCGGCGCTCGCCCCCGAGGTGAATTCACGGTCGTAGAGCCCGATGACGGTCTGGGTGTTCCCCACGTCGATGGTCAGCAGCAAGGTCGCTCCTCCTCAACGGTTTCGGCGCCTGCGAAGATCATCGCACGGACGCGCCCGCCGGCGGGTGTTGCAGACAACGGTCGAGGTCCAGGCCGATGTCGAGCGCCCGGGTGGCCTGCGTGGGCGAACCGCTGGAGGCGCTGCCCACACCGGGCGCTGGTGACCACCACCAGGTCGAGGTGTTGCGCTTCCGGGCTCACGGAGCCGTCGCTCCGACGTTGTCGATGAGGCGGGCACGACCAAGGCAGCCGGCGACCAGGAGCCGAACCTCGCTCCCGGTGGCGATCCGCTCCGGCACGGCAAAGGTGTCGGACTCGACGAGCGCGGCGTAGTCGACGGCGAGGTCCGGCGCATCGGCCAGCACGGCCTCCATCGCCCCCACGACGGCCACCGGGTCGACACCACCGCCCTCGACCGCAGCAACTCCCGAAAGGAGCGCCCGGTACAGCACAGGCGCCTGGCGCCGTTCGTCCGGTTCGAGGTAGATGTTTCGGCTCGAGAGCGCCAGGCCGTCGGACTCGCGCACGATCGGACAGCCCATGACCTCGACGGGCAGCTCCAGGTCGGCGACCATCCGGTGCACAACCGCCAACTGCTGGAAGTCCTTTTCGCCGAAATAGGCCCGGCAGCGGCCCACGATCCGGAACAGCCGGGCGACGACCGTGGCCACGCCGTCGAAGTGGGTGGGCCGGCTCGCTCCCTCCAGGGACCCACCGATGGCACCGACGGCGACCGGTTCGTCGGTGCCCTCCGGGTAGACCTCCGCGGCCGTCGGATGGAACACCAGGTCGGCGCCGTGCTCCCCGCAACGGGCGAGGTCGGCATCGAGGTCTCTCGGGTAGTCGGCCAGGTCCTCGCCGGGAACGAACTGGAGGGGGTTGACGAAGATCGAAACCACGGTGAGGTCGTCAGCAGCGACGGCGGCGTCGATCAGCGAGGCGTGCCCCTGGTGGAGGTACCCCATGGTCGGCACGAAGCCCACCGATGCCCCCGCCGCCCGGGCGGCATCGAGGCGTTCGAGCAGGTCGGCGACGGTGCCGACGACCTCAGGGCGCCTCATGGCCGATGTCGCCCTGCCAGCCGCCTGGCCAGGTCGTCCAGGACCTCGTACGCGGCACGCTCATCGGCGGGCAGGGCGGTGAGGTGGCGGTCGATGGTGGCCTCGTCACCCCGGGCCGCCGGTCCGGTCAGCGCGTCGGCGGGGCCCAGGGCGCGCACGTTGGCGAGGCTCCCCTCGGCGAGGTCGAGGAAGGCGTCGAGCGGGATGCCGAGCGGTCCGGCGACGCGTTCGACCTGGCCCAGCAGCGCCACGAGGTGGTTCGAGGCCAGCACGGCGGTGGCGTGGTAAGTCGCTCGGTCGGCGTCGTCGACGGTGAACGACCGACCCCCCAGCGCCTCGACCACCTCTTCGACGAGCGGATCGCCCGCCACCGCGAACCAGGAGCCGCCACACAACTGGTCGGCGCCCCGTTCGGCGTCGGCCAACGACACCAGCGGATGGCAGGCGGCCCGTCGCACGTGGGGCGCCAGGGCCTCGAGTCCGAGGGCCCCGGAGAGGTGTGCCACGACCGTGTCCGTGTCGGTGTCCACCGAGGCGGCGACCTCGGCGACCACCCGGTCGGGGGTGGCGACGACGAGCAGGTCAACGCCTTCGGCTGCCGAGGAGACATCGTCGTGGCGACCGAGCAGTGGCCCGACGAACCAGCCGCAGCGGCCCAGTGCCGCTGCCAGAGAACTGCCGGCCCGTCCAGGCCCGATGATCCGTACCCGTCGCATGGCGATCGCCGTCAGGGTACCGGCGGGCCGAGCGGGCCGATCCTGACCACGCCCTCCGACCCGCTCCCTGCCGGGACCTCCACAACCAGGTCGGGGGCCAGGTCCCGCAACGGCACGAGGACGAAGGCCCGCTCGGACATCCGGGGATGCGGCACGACCAGGTCAGGCTCGTCGACCGTCGACCCGTCGATCCAGAGCACGTCCACGTCAAGGGTGCGCGGCCCCCACCGCTCCTTCCGGACCCGCCCGGCAGCGGATTCGCAGGCCTGCGCCGAGCGGAGCAGTTGACGGGCTCCTGCCGAGGTGTGGAGTTCGACGACGCAGTTCAGGTACGGACCCTGCTCGGGGCCCCCGACCGGTGTCGTCTCGTAGACGGGCGAGACGGCCACCACGTCCGGCAGGGCCGCCACGGCCGCCCGCAGGTACCCGAGGCGGTCTCCCAGGTTCGATCCCAGGCCGAGGAAGGCCCGACGACGGGCCGCCTTCATGCCCGCCGATGAATCCGGACGCCGCTGGTGCCGAGCGCCTCGGCGACCGGTGGCCGCAGCTTGTGCACCACAACGGTCACGGCCTCGATCCGGTCCACGGCCAGGACCGCCTCGGCAACCCGGCCGGCGAACCGCTCGAGGAGCGAGAAGCGCTCAGCGGCGGCAATCCCGGCGACAAGCTCGCAGAGCGCCCCATAGTCGACCGTGTCCGTCAGGTCGTCGCTGACGGCCGCCGCCGCCAGGTCGATGTGGACGTCGAGGTCGAAGGCGAACGGCTGGCGACGAGTGGTCTCCTCGGGCAGCACGCCACAGAAGGCGGAGACCCGCAGGTCCCGAAGCTCGATGACGTCGTCCGACACGTCCGTCACGCGTCGTCGCCCTCATCGTCCGGGGCGCCCCTGGCCTGCACCGCCTGCTCGATGATCTGGCGCCCCGGGCTGTCGAGCCGGCGCTCGAGCAGGCGCTCGGTGACCGAGATGACCTGCGGGCCGTGGGGGATCAGGCCGCTCCACAGCAGATAGGCGCCCATGAGCCCACAGACGACGTCGTTGAGTTCGTTCCGGTGCACGATCACCCGTTGGCCCTCGGCGGTGAACTCGACCAGTTCGTCAAGCACCTCGACGAGGCGTTCGGAGCCCTCCTCAGGACCGCCATAGGGAACCTGGGCCCACTTGACGGTGAGGTCCTCGTAGTTGTGCAGGTTGTGTTCACTCCCCAGGAGCGAGATGACGAGGTCGAAGTCGTTCTCGCGCAGCCAGATGATCTCCTCCTTGCGGCGCACCTTGCGATGGCTGGCGCCGCAGCCACCGGGGCGCTCACAGACCGCGAGGCGGTCCGTGATGATCCACTTGAACCCGCGGGGCACAATGCCCCGAGCCCACTTTCCTCTCATCGGACCTCACGCTCGTCGAAGGGCCGGTCACCCGGCCGTGTGCCCTGCATGATGCCGGGCGGAACCCTCATCCAACCACCTGTGCGGCCTGAACTGTGGAGCGGACGTCGTGGGCCCGCACGATCTGGACGCCGTTGCGGAACGCCCACGTGGCGACGGCGACCGACGCCTCGCGTCGGTCGTCGGGGAGCGTCAGGCCGTCGAGGCCGTCGCTGGCCGCCGTCAACTCGCCCAGGAACCGCTTGCGACTGGCCCCCACGATGACCGGCCACCCGGTGTCGACAAGCACGTCCAGGCCGGCCAGCAGTTCGAGATTGTGGCGGGTGGTCTTGCCGAAGCCGATCCCCGGGTCGATCCAGACCTCGGTGGCGCCCGCCTCGACAGCCCGCTCGGCCCGCTCCACGAGGAAGTCGCGGACCTCGGCCACCACGTCCGCGTAGACGGGCTCGTCCTGCATCGTTCGGGGGTCGCCACGCATGTGCATGGCGACCCAGCCGACACCCAGGTCCGCCGCCACGTCGCCGAGGCTCGCGCTGACGTCGTTGACGATCGTGGCTCCGGCCGTGACGGCGACCCGGGCGACCTCGGCGTGGCGCGTGTCGATCGAGACGCGCACGTCGCCCGCCAACCCGGCCACGACGGGCACGACCCGCCTGGCCTCCTCGACGGGACCGACCGGATTGGCCCCGGGACGGGTCGACTCGCCACCCACGTCGACGATGGCGGCGCCCTCATCGATCAGGCGGTAGCCGTGCTCGATGGCCGCCTCGTGGTCGAGGAAGCGACCGCCGTCGGAGAAGGAGTCGGGCGTGACGTTGAGGACGCCCATGACGGCACCCGGTCCGTCCACTGGGGCACCATCGGGGGAACGGGCCATGTCGGCCCGATTCGGGCTCAGTGCCGACCCTGCTCGATGAAGCGCATGGCCTCGAGACGGGTGGAGACCTCGGCCCGGAACACACCGTGCACCGCCGAGGTGACGGTGACCGAACCGGGCTTTGCCACGCCACGCATCGACATGCAGAGGTGCTCGGCCTCAATGACGACAAGCGTCCCCTGCGGGTCGAGGGTTCGCTGGATGGCGCTGGCGACCTGTGAGGTGAGGCGCTCCTGAACCTGAGGGCGCTTGGAGTAGCCGTCGACGAGGCGGACGAGCTTCGAGAGTCCGGTGACCATGCCCCCCTTCTGCGGGATGTAGGCCACATGCGCCCGTCCGATGAACGGCAACAGGTGGTGTTCGCAGAGCGAGTAGAGGGGGATGTCGCGAACCATCACCATCTCGTCGTGCTCGACGTCGAATGTTCTGACGAGGTGGACGTCCGGGTCCTCGTGGATACCACTGCACACCTCGGCGTACATGCGCGCCACCCGGGCGGGGGTCTCCCGGAGGCCGTCGCGATCGACGTCCTCGCCGATGGCCTCGAGGATCTCGTGGACGGCTGCCTCGATGCGTCCAAGGTCGACTTCGAAGTCGTCGCTCACGTGTCGGAACCCTCCTGTGCGTCCTGGTCGAGCACCCGGATCTCGGTCAGGTTCCGGTAGCGCTCTGCCACATCGAGTCCGTAGCCCACGAGGAAGTCGTCGGGCACCCGGAAGCCCACGTACCGCAACAAGGACTTGTCGTAGTCGTCGCTGTCGCGAACCAGCAGGGCGCAGACCTCGAGGCTGGCGGGGTTACGGGACATCAGGTTCTTCCGTAGATAGCTGAGGGTGAGCCCGCTGTCGACGATGTCCTCGACGAGGATGACGTCGCGGTCGGCCAGGTCGAGGTCGAGGTCCTTCACGATGCGCACCACGCCCGACGACCGGGTCGAGTGCCCGTAGGAGGACACCGCCATGAAGTCGAATTCGACGGGCAGGTCCACGACACGGGCCAGGTCGCTCATGAACATGAAGGCGCCCTTGAGCACCCCGATCAGCAACGGTGCACGTCCGGCATAGTCGACGGTGATCGAGGCGCCGAGTTCGCGCACCCTTGCAGCCAGTTCCTCTTCAGAGATGAGGACACGCCCCGGCACGAGGGAATCCGAGGAGGCGCTACCCATGGAGTGCGACCCTAGCGTCAGCCATCGATGTGCCCGCCCTCCGGAAGCGGCCGCAGCCGACCCCGTGAGCGCTCGATGCGCAGCCCACCGGCCACCTCGGTCGCACGGACCAGACCGCCCGCCACGTCGAACACCCGGTCGATGGCGGCGGCATCGGGTGGCCGTCCGCCGAGCAGGCCGGTGAGCCAGCCGCGCAGCGCCAGGCGGGCCAGTTCGGGCGACAGCATGGCCAGCGTCCGGGCATCGGTCGGGTCAATGTCCGCGATGAGTGCATCGAGCAACACCACGGCCTCTCCGGCCAGCCCGGCGTGTCGGGCCAGCAGCGGCACCGGATCGCGGTCGGAGACCTCGGCGAGGAGTGGCAGCACCTCATTGCGGATGCGATTGCGGACGAACCGGGGGTCGTCGTTCATCGGGTCGTCGAGCGGCTCGAGCCCGCAGGCGACACAGAGGGCCCGGGTCTCGCTGCGCCGCAGCCCCAGCAGCGGCCGTCGGCCCGGATCGCCGATTCCGGCAGAACCATGGACGCCTGATCCGCGCAGGAGGTTGAGCAGAACCGTCTCGGCCTGGTCATCGGCCGTGTGCCCGGTGAGCACGCCGTCGGGCAGGGCGTCGAGGCGGGCCTCCCGTGCCCGGGCCTCGAGGTTCGGACCGTCGCCGACCATGGCGGTGACCGATACTGCTGCTGCTCCCAGTGAGTCGGCGACCACCGCCACCCGTTCACCCTCCGCGTCCGAGCCGGGCCTGAGCCCGTGGTCGACGTGCCAGGCGGTGACCATCAGTCCCGCCTCGACGGCCAGCACGAGCAGCGCCAACGAGTCGGGGCCACCCGACACCGCACAGTCGACTGTGGCCCCCGGCGACGGGAACGCACAGCGGGCGAGAAGGTCGGCCGCTTCCATCAGGTGGTCGGGGTGGCCATGCGCTCGAAATCCATCAGGTGGCCAGCGAGGCAATGCGCTCGATCCAACGGGACGGTTCGCCGATCTCGGCCCGGTCGGGCAGGTTGTCCGGTCCCTCCCAGGCCCGGTCCAGTAGCGCCGTGCCGCCCTCGGCCTCGACGGCGGCGATGAAGGCCTCGCCCTGTGCGTACTGCGCCAGCTTCGCCTCGAGGCCGATCAACTTCTGGACCAGTCGGACGATCCCGGTGGCCGAGCGGCGGCGATCACGAATCACCCGGGCGAAGCGGTCGGCTCCCTGCACGTGGCCTGCTCCAGCCCGGTCCATCGTGACGTCGCCGTGGCCCTCGAGGAGGCTCATGAGCCCGGTGATCCGGTCGAGGGCCTGCTGTTGTTCCGGTCCGACGACCGCCTCGAGCAGTCCGGCACCCTCCGATCGGCCGATGCCGCCGCGCCTCGAGGCAAGGCTGCGGAGGCGGTCGATCAGCGGTTCGTCCTCGGGGTCGTCGATGTCGAGGAGCGATTCGACGAGGCCCAGGTAGTGCCCGCGCATCCAGGGCACACCCGTGAACTGGGCCCTGTGCGTGACCTCGTGGAGGGCCAGCCAAAGTCGGAAGTCGCCGGGCGGAAAGGCGTAGCGGCGTTCGATCGCCACCACGTTGGGGCCCACGTAGTAGACGAGGTCCTGGTCCTCGGCGGACTCGTCCTCGAGGACGAGCAGGTCGTACTGGCCGAGCACCCGGGTCGACATCCAGCCGAGTACGGCGCCCAGTTCGGCTCCGCTGAACCGCGTGGTGAGTGGGGCCAGCGAACCGGTCGGCCGTTCCGCCATCCGGTCCAGCATCGGACGGAGCAGCCGTTGGAACGACGCCAGGTTCGCCCGGATCCAGTCGCTCCGATCGACCACCCGGGCGCGGGCCGACCCGTGGAGCGGGACGAGGCCGGTGGTCTCGGCGACGAGCTGCTCGGCGAGGGCAGTGTGGCGGCCGAAGTCGTCGGCGAGGTCGGGACGCTCGTGGGCACGGGCGAAGGGCGCCCGGTCGGCGATCCGGATCGCGACCCTCTCCGCCAACTCCCAGTCGACGGGCGGGTTGGGGCGGGACGCCATGTGGCGCTGCTCCCGGTCGGCGGGACTAGCGCCGGGGGTACCGGGTGGAGGAGACCTTCTGGAAGTAGCCGACCAGGGTGGCGATGCAGAGTGCGACGCCACCGGCCACGAGGGGAACGGCCAACCAGTAGTGCCAGATCACGCCGGCGAGAACGATCATGGCGGGCATCCTAGGGGTTCGGTCGGAACGCGACCCACCTGCAGAGGGGGCCGTCCCGACGGGCGTCGGTAGCGAGCCCGCGCGGGGAATCGAACCCCGGACCTGCTCATTACGAGTGAGCCGCTCTTCCGACTGAGCTACACGGGCGCAGCCTGCAAGCGTAGCGAGGCGCCCGTGGCGTCCGGTCGTGGGTATCGGCCCCGCTCAGGCCCGTTCGAGGGGGGCCCAGGCCAGGAGCAGGCGCTTCTCCCCGACCGATGGAAAGCGCACGACGGCCTCGCTGCGATCGCCTTCACCGGACACCGACTCCACGATGCCCTCGCCCCAGGCACCATGGACCACGCGTTCACCGACATCGAGACCGAGTTCGTGGGCTCCGCCCCGGGAAGGGCCCGGCGATGAGCCAGCGCCGATGATGGATCCCGCCGGATCGTCAGCGCCGGACGACACGACCACCTGCGAGCCGGTGTCGGCGTCGGACCACTGGTCGGTTCGTTCGCGGCGACGATCCGAACGGCTGCCCCAGCCGCTGTCGCGGGGGCGACGCACCTTGCGGCTGTCCTCGGACTCGACGATGAGCCCGTCGGGGATCTCGTCGAGGAAGCGACTGGGCGGGTTGTACTGGGTGGAGCCGTGAAGCATCCGGGACCAGGCGTGGCTGACGTGGAGCTGTTCGCGGGCCCGGGTGATGCCCACATAGGCGAGGCGCCGCTCCTCCTCCAGTTGCTTCGGATCGCTGAGCGCCCGTAGGTGGGGGAACACGCCCTCCTCGACGCCTGTGAGGAACACCACCGGGAACTCGAGGCCCTTGGCGGCGTGCAGGGTCATGAGGAGCACCTGGCCCTTGTCCTCGACCACGCCATCCCCCGCGCCTTCGCCGGCGTCGGGCAACT
>Ga0206681_10000032_pt1 | contig 90888 bp, 84 predicted proteins | sample M150012015metaG_FD_161048 | JGI IMG/M metagenome (GOLD analysis project Ga0206681, IMG submission 161048) | Ammonia-oxidizing marine archaeal communities from Monterey Bay, California, United States - M1 500m 12015 | ecosystem: Environmental > Aquatic > Marine > Intertidal zone | place: USA... | reverse complement strand
GGGTAAAGTCGTCATTCCAATCCCAACCTTTGGCAATGTTTGGCACAATGGTTTGCAGATCATCAGAATAACGAACCAAGTTAACATGGCGTACGGATAAGAAATCCGATGTGCCAGCTTCAGTAGCATTAGAAAGTACATCAAGTGTTCCACCATACTTACCAATAGAATCATAAGGTGCGTACACCAGAGGTTCCGAAGGTAGGCGATTTGTAATAGGCCAACCTGGTAGGGCAGGATTGCCACGGATTTTGTTATTCAATGCAGCACTATCTGGATTTGTGCTGAATGACAAAGTACAATTGGCTAGAGACTGAAATTCCGCCAGTTCATATTGCTGAGGGTAGGCGCCCGAAGGGACTCCGTGGTCATCAGCAACTGTTACTGCCGGGCAACTTGCCGCTTGAGCGGCGCCTGTAAACAGACTCAGTATTGCCACATAGAGTAATCTTTGTTTCATTTTATTCTCCTTTTAAGTAAAAAAATTTACCACCTAACTATTAATTGAAGGGTATTCAATTTGTCAGTTGATATTACAGTATAGCAAAATTATTTGGTATCTGTTAAGTTAAGATAATACACCTAAAAAACTCTCAATATATCTCAACTGCTATATTTATAATGTATATTTTGTATGTAGTTATTGTTTGTATGGTGCCAGTATAGTATGACTTAGTAGTCCAGTTATTCTGGTTATTAACCTTAATATATTTTATTGATATGTAATAATAAAATAATATATAAGTATAAATATAACAGTGAAACACATACAAATAATTAAGTCTACATGCTTGATTGTTATGTTTATAAGTAGCTCAGCTAAAGTAAACAACCAACTAAAGATCCCAGTTATAACTTATGGATTGGCATTCCATTGAGAATTCTAGAAATGGGGTTGCGGCTGTAATTAAATAGTCAACCAAAAACCTTTGGTCACTACAGCATAATTAAGAAAAGGCCAGATAACCTGCTGGTTTTTTAATTACGCTTGTCAGATAAATTTTAGGCTTGAATTTGGAAGCGTAGTGTTTTCAACGTTAAACCAATTACGTTCCAGGGTAGCGTATATGTCTCTATAGTCAATTTTATATATTAAATTATCTTTGTGTGTGTTTGAGAGGTCTAATTTTCCACCATAAATGCCTCCATTTACCATGCCACCAGTACAAAACATACAGGAAGCCTCACCATGGTCTGTGCCGTTATTACCGTTTTCGGAAATTCTCCTGCCAAACTCAGAATAAGTCATTATCAGAGTGTTATTCCATAAATTCTTGGCTTTTAAGTAGTTGCTAATGGATGCAACTGAATTGTTAAGTTCTTTTAACAATTCATAGTGTGATTCAGGCTGATCGGCATGCGTATCAAAGCCTCCTATTGCAACCTTTAGAACTGGAATGTTTATATTTGTATTTATTAGTTCAGATACCTGGCTAAGCTGCCTATCTAGTGGAGTCTTGTTTGCTAGCGATCCCCATTTTGTGTTAGAAGTTTTGTTTAATAGCTCATTAGCAACCTTTTTTATCAAATTATTGGAGTTAATAAGGTATTGTTGATTTTTGTTATTGGGATTACTAATAGTAGTCTCGTTCTCAAGTAATTTCGCTTCTTTGATAAAAGATGAGATGGTTTTTATTTTTATAAAGTTAGATTTTGGACCTCTAAAAAGTCCAGTTGAACCTGAAAATACAATGGAATCGATTAGTCTAGCAGTGTTGTTCTTGTCAAATAGTTCGTAAAGCCAGCCATTAGACCTTTTGTTTCTTGAAGCGCGTTCCCATATATCAATACTAGTGAAATGTGATTTGTTTGGTTTAGGATAACCAACATTCTGAATTATTGACAATTCACCTTGTTTATATAAATCAGCTAATGATGTAAGAGAAGGGTGCAAGCCAATTTGCCGGTCTAATTTAATTACTTTATCTGTTGGTATATTTATGCCAGGCCTTTTAGAGTAGTAAAGTTTATCATTGTAAGGCACAACAGTATTGAGTCCGTCATTGCCACCCTTGAGTTCAATAAGAATTAGATATTTATTTTTTGACTTTTGTTTAGACCATGAAAGCCCGGGACTTAGCATCGATGAGTAGGCTACTGTCTTTATAAAATCTCTACGCTTCATATCTATATCCTTTACTTAAAGTTGTATTTGTCGTTCATTAGAAAGTATATTAATTTATCAATTGGCTTAGTAATTTTTCTTGGAATAGCTTCACCTACAGCAAAAAATTGACGCTTACTAGTAAGCCTTTCAGAAAGTATTGAAGAGTATTTGGGGTTTGTTTTTTTGTTTAATTTAATAACCCTTTTGATATATTTTTTTAGCATCTTTTTTCGTGCAATAATTAGTTCGGTACTGAGCCAATAGGTGCTGCCACGCCAACCCCTAACATCAGGAGGAAAGAACAATTTTTGTCCAGCATTTGCTAGAAGTGAGGGCAGCTTGTTGGTATCAGATTTGTCAATCTTAAGTAAGTATGCGGTGCTCGTTAGTAGATCAAACGGGGACTTAATTAAGCTGTCATAGTTTTGTTTTTCCCAAAAATGTTCACTATGTAATAGCTCACTTATTAGTAACTTGATTTCATATCCTGATTCTCTAAATTTTTCAGATATACGCTTCACTTCATGTTTATCTGGATTTTCTGATATAAACTCTCGCCAAAGTTTTTCGGTAATAAATTCTGCAGTCTTTGGGTGGGATAAGATTAGCTTTAAAACTCCATCAATAGAATAGCTTCCTGAAGAGCCAAATATTTTAATATAAGAGCTGTCATGTTGACGCTTTTTAAAGTCCAGTTTTTGTTTTTTAAAATTAATTCTGTATCCAGTAAGGGCTTTAGCAATATTTTTAATATCTTGTTCTGAATAATGGCCACCCTCGCCTAGTGTGTAAAGTTCGAGTAATTCTCGTGCAAGATTTTCATTTGGGTTCTGTTTTTTGTTTTTGATGTTGTCTAGATAGAAATGTATAGCTGGGTCATGCATAAATTCATACAACAAATCTTTAAAGTTTCCAAGCGCGTTAGCTCTAAATATTTGGTTCTGTCTCAACATGTATGGAGCAAAAACTTTTTGAAGGTCAGAAGTGAAATGGTTGTGCCAAAAAACAGTCATTTTTTCTTGGAGAGGGTTCGTTGTACTTAGTATCTGTTCATGCCACCACGATTGAAGTATTTTCCTGTCCTTTCTTAGGTTAGTTTTTCTAATCTTCTGTTTTTCTTTTTTTGAAATATTTTTTGACCTTAACGCTGAATAGATTGCGTTATCAAGCTCTGGCAGTGATTTTAATGGTGGTGTATAAAGAGTCATGTCGAGTATACTTTTGATAGCATCAACTCTAGACATGTACTGGTGATTGTTAATCAAAAGTTCGGTTTGAGAAAAACCAGTTCTTGACCATAAGTGTCTTGCTTCAGCTATACTTATTGCATAAGCTGAGCTGCTTATAAACATAATAATCAAGCATGCAGACTTAATTATTTGTATGTGTTTCATTGTTATATTTATACTTATATATATTCCTTTATTATTATATATCAATAAAATATATTCAGGTTAATAACCAGAATAATTGGATTACTAAGTCATACTATACTGGTGCCATAAAAACAATAAATATATACAAAATATACATTAAAAAATATCACAGGTGAGATAAATTGTGAATCTTTTTAGTGGTATTATCTCATCTAACAGTGAACAATATGTTAATTCACTAGTCATCTATTTATTGCTGACTATCGTTTATCTTTTGTTTTAACTGTTATAGACATACTTATGCGTATTGCTGAGAACTATTTAGTGCCATGGAAGTGTAAATAGCTCTATAATTTTTATTATATTTTTATTATATATTTGTTATCTTATTTATGTCTGAAGCTATACCTAAAAATGCACAAGCAGTAATTATTGGTGGAGGTGTAATGGGTTGTTCAGTAGCCTACCATCTAGCTAAGTTGGGCTATACTGATGTAATCCTTCTTGAGCGTAAAAAGCTAACCTCTGGAACTACATGGCATGCTGCCGGCCTTGTGGGTCAAATGCGTTCATCTCTTAACCTTACACAGATGGTTAAATATTCAGGGAACCTTTATGAGTCACTAGAGTCAGAGACAGGAATGTCTACAGGGTATCGCAGAACTGGTTCGGTTAGCCTTGCGACCAACCAAGAAAGGCTTACTGAATTCAAACGAAATGCTTCACTTGCAAAGGTTCATGATGTAGATGTTCAAATATTAACTACCGAAGAACTCAAAGATAAAATTAATCTATTTAACCTTGATGATGTAGTTGGTGGTGCCTGGATACCAAAAGATGGAAAGGCTGACCCAGCTAATGTTGCTATGGCACTTGCAAAAGGCGCTAAAAATAATGGCGTGAAGTTTTTTGAAGATGTCAAGGTGACCGGAATTCTTAAAGATAATGGAAGGGTTAAAGGTGTCCAAACTGAGTTCGGTGATATACAATCCGAAGTAGTTGTTAATTGTGGTGGAATGTGGGCAAGAGATATTGGAAAAATGGCTGGAGTTTCAGTACCTCTTCATGCTTGTGAACATTTTTATTTTCTGACCTCGCCCGTCCCAGATTTAGGAGACATGCCTGTAGTAAGGGTTCCTGATGAGTCTGCATATTACAAAGAGGATGCTGGGAAAATATTGGTTGGTTTGTTTGAACCTAATGCCAAGCCATGGGCTCAAAATGGTATCCACGAAGACTTTTGTTTTGACCAAATACCTGATGACCTTGAGCATTGTATGCCTTATCTTGAGCTCGCTATGAATCGAGTACCAGTAATGGAAAGTTTAGGTATTGAAACCTTTTTTAATGGTCCAGAGAGCTTTACTCCAGATGATAATTTTCAAATAGGTGAGTCGCCTGAACTTGAAAACTTCTTTGTTGCAGCTGGATTCAATTCTATCGGTATCCAGGCAGCAGGTGGTGCGGGTAAGTATTTAGCTGAGTGGATCGTTGGACGAGAGCCCCCTTGTGACCTTTGGGAGGTTGACATAAGAAGAAATGAACCATTTCAAAACAATAAAACTTACTTAGCCAATAGGGTTACTGAGACGCTAGGTTATTTGTATGAGAATCATTTCCCATATCACCAATACGAGACAGCTAGAAACCTAAGAAAAACACCACTTTATAAATTTTTTAAAGATCGCGGAGCGTGCTTTGGGGAGGTTTCTGGTTGGGAAAGAGCTAACTGGTTTGTTCCCAAAGAAATGTTAGGTAAAGTTAAAGCCGAGTATCAATACTCTTGGGGTAAACAGAACTGGTTTGAATTCCAAAAACTAGAGCAGCAATCCATTCGAGAAAATGTAGGAATGTATGAAATGTCATCTTACGCAAAAATTAGGGTGAAGGGATCAGACGCAATGGATTATCTTCAACTTATTTGTGCAAATGATGTTGATGTTGATGTTGGTAAAATGGTCTACACACAGTGGCTCAATAATAAAGGAGGCATTGAGGCCGACGTTACTGTTACACGATTAGGCGTAGATGATTATTTAATCGTGAGCGGGGCAATGTGTCTAAACCGTGACATGAACTGGCTTAGAAAGAATATGCCAAAAAGCGCCAATTGCTCCTTGTTTAATGCTACCAGTGCAGAGGGATGTATAGCTGTTATGGGCCCAAACTCCAGAAAACTTTTACAGTCCCTAACTGACACAGATCTTAGCAATGAGAATTTTCCTTTTGCGAGTGTACGCGATATCGAAATTGGCATGGCAAATGTTCGCGCTCATAGAATTACTTATGTAGGAGAGTTGGGCTGGGAGCTGTACTTTCCAACTGAATTTTCAATCTACGTAGCCGAACTAATTGATTCGGTAGGTGATAAATTTGGCCTTAGGTATTGCGGGATGCATACTGTGGATAGTTGCAGAATAGAAAAGGCTTATAGACACTTTGGCCATGATATTACTGACGAAGACCATGTAATTGATGCTGGATTAGGTTTCGCTGTGAAACTAAATAAAACGCCATCAAGGTTTGGAATGTTTATTGGTTACGACTCTGTTAAAGACAAAAAATCATCCGGAGCAGAAAAACGCATCATGCAATTTTTATTACACAATTCTAATTTAATGCTTTACCACAACGAACCAATATTTAAAAATGGTGAAATAATTGGTTACCTATCAAGCGGGTCATATGGACACACCCTAGGAGGTGCCGTAGGGTTGGGTTATGTTAAATGTTTACCAAATGAAAAGGATGAAGATTTATTAAATGCCGAATATGCTTTAGAGGTTGAAGGTGTAATAGAAAAAGTCAGCGTATCGTTAAAGCCAATGTATGACCCATCAAACAAAAAAATTAGGAACTAGTTATCACATTTGTTGATAATTAGTTCAGTCTATCATCTTTTTTATTTGACTAATAATAATATCGAACCCGCTATTTATTTTATTAGTCTCGATTGCAGAATAACCTAAATGTATATAGTTTTCTTGAGGCTTATTGCTTGCAAATGATGCGTCTCCACACCTTAAAACAACACCGACTTTGTTAAGATTTTTACATAACTGTCTTGCATTAATTTTTTCAGGTATTTTAATCCAAAACGTAGAGCCTCCAAAAGTTGGAGTACATGACAGTAGTGGCTCTTGTTCAATTCTATGGTTAATGATATGCCATCTCTCTTTATTAGTTTTTTGTATCTTTGTGAACATTTTATGATAGTGGCCAAGTCCAATAAAAAAAGCTACCGAACGCTGATTGTTAGCAGGTAGATGTCTAATCATCAGTCTTCTAATAGCTCTAGCTTCCTTAATGAACTGCTCTGGAGCAACCATATATCCTAACCTCAGGCCTGGAGCAAAAGCTTTAGTAAAGCTACCAACATATATTACGTTGTTATTTTTATCAAGGCTCTTTAATGATGGGTTGGTTTTTTTTAAAAAGTTTATCTCAGCTTCATAGTCGTCCTCAATTATTACAGTGTCATTTTTGAATGCCTTGTCTAGTAAATGTAATCTCCTGTTCATGCTCATTGTTACACCGGTAGGGTACTGGTGACTCGGAGTTGTATAGATTAGATCATAGTGTGACTCTATCTTGTCAACTATAATCCCTTCTTCATCAACAGGTATTGGAATAACTTTATCGGTTTTTATACTTAGCAGGTTTCTGACATCAGGGTAACCAGGATTCTCAATTCCGACACTGGTTTCCTTATTCACTAGTAAGCTAGATATTATGTAGATTGCATTTTGGCTTCCTGATGTTATAAGTATTTGATTTTGGTTTGCCCATATACCTCTTTTGGGGAGAACTTTGGATTGAATTTGTTTAATTAACGATTGGTCATCATAGTCAACATGGTCTATATTCCATTTCTTGATTTCTGGTACAGTAGATGAAAGCCTTGTTACCTCTCTCCACTCATTGAATGGTATAAGGCTATGGTCTAACTGACCAACAATGAATGGGTATTTAGAGTGCTGCCAATCCTCCTTAGATATGTTGGTTTTAGAGGAAGGTTTTGTTGTCAAAAGGCGGTCTACCCATTGAGGTGAATCATCATCTTTTGGTAATTTTTGATAGTCACTAGAGTAACTCTCAAAAAATTTCTTGTTTACGAAATAACCTCTCCTATTTTTGGCTACTATATATGAGTCATACTCTAACTCTTTGTAAGCAGCAATCACAGTGTTTCGTGCTACATTAAGTTCCTTAGAGAGAGCTCTTGATGATGGCAACATTTCACTTGTTGCAATAAGCCCAGTAGTGATAGCGTCAATTAGTTGCTGACGAATTTGTATTTGTAGAGTGCGAGGTTTGCTGTAATTCAAAGAAAAGAATTGATTCCACATTTCGTTCATAGTGTTGGTCCATTAAGTTGTATACATCTGGTTCTATATAAGTCATTATACCCACACTTAAATTATCATAAAATCACCTTTGTAAGGAACTTTAATTACTGCTAGGAGGAAATATGACAATAAATTCTACTGTACAAAATGATAAGTTGCATGTATGGCATCATTTAACCCAACACAAGGCCTTTGAAACGAGCGACCCTTTGGTCTTTGTTAGTGGTAAAGGTATGTACGTTAAGGATATAAATGGTGATGAATATTTAGATGCCACATCTGGCGGTGTATGGACTGTTAATCTTGGTTTTGGAAGAGACGAAATGGTGAACGCTGTTAGCGATCAGTTATCAAAGATTCCGTATTTTGCTGGTTCATTTGGTACTGAGCCTGCTGCAGATTACGCCAAGGCATTGACAGACATAATGCCTGGCTTTGAGAGAATTTATTATTCTAATTCTGGGTCAGAGGCGAACGAGAAAGGTTATAAGATGGTCCGCCAGAGAGCACATTTCTATAATGGCGGCAAAAAGCACAAAATTATATATCGCGACCGTGACTATCACGGAACAACCATAAGTACTCTTAGTTCTTCTGGGCAGTTACAAAGGAAAAAGCATTACGGACCATTTACTCCTGGCTTTGTTGAGATGCCTCACTGTTGTTGCTATCGTTGCCCATTCAATAAGAAGTATGGCGACTGCAACATTGAGTGTGCCCACGCCCTAGAAGATGTAATTAAGAATGAGGGTCCAGACAGTGTAGGATCAGTTATCTTGGAACCCATAACTGCGGGTGGTGGCGTTATTGTGCCTGTGCCTGAGTATTTCCCAATAATTGAATCGATATGTAAGAAGTACGACGTATTGTTGCATATAGATGAGGTTGTCTGTGGCTTAGGAAGGACAGGCAAATGGTTCGGTTATCAGAACTATAATTTTCAACCAGACATTGTAACTTCAGCAAAAGGTGTCGCTGCAGGCTACGCGGCTATATCTGTGACAGTAACTTCTGCAAAGGTTTTTGAACTATTTAAGGAAGATCCAGGCAACCCTGACAGTTATTTCAGAGATATTTCAACCTTTGGAGGCTGTACAGCAGGTCCAGCTGCAGCTTTACAAGCTCTCAACATTATTAAGAAGGAAAATTTGCTTAAGAATGTGAACGAGATGGGGAATTATTTAAAAAACAAACTATTTGAATTGCAGGACAAGCATCAGGTGATTGGAGAGGTAAGAGGAGAGGGTCTGCTTTGCGGTATAGAGCTTGTAAAAGATAGATCAACAAAACAACCACTGGACGAACAGGATGTAACTGCTGTTGCAGGACATTGTTTACAGAACAAAGTGATGATTGGTAGGACCAACCGTAGTTTTGAGAATAACAACAATGTTTTACTGTTTAGCCCTGCATTTATTAGCACTAAGGGCGATATTGATTTAATCATTGAGGCTGTAGACAATGCACTCAAAGAGAAGGCTTAGAACATAATATATAAGGAGAGTTACAAATGATAGTTGGTGTTCCAAAAGAAATAAAAAATCATGAATATAGAGTTGGGTTGACGCCCTCAAGTGTGACTGAACTGGTAAGGAATGGTCATCAAGTTCTTGTAGAGACAAATGCAGGTATCGGTATTGGCGCGAGTGACGACAAATACATATCGTCTGGCGCAACAATAATAGGCACTGCCAAAGAGGTTTTTTCAAATTCTGAGATGATAGTTAAAGTTAAAGAGCCTCAGGCGGTAGAACGAGCAATGCTGAGAGAACGGCAGATCCTTTACACGTACCTACACCTTGCACCAGACCCAGAACAAACCAAAGATTTGATAGATAGTGGAGCAATATGTATTGCATATGAAACTGTGACTTCACCTCATGGTGGATTACCATTGCTTGCGCCTATGTCTAAGGTTGCAGGAAGGATGGCTGTACAGGCTGGAGCGCACTACCTCGAGCAACCTAACGGTGGAATGGGCGCTCTTCTTGGCGGCGTTCCAGGGGTAGATCCATTGAAGGTGGTCATTTTAGGTGGCGGCGTTGTAGGCTCTCACTCTGCACATATGGCTGTAGGAATGGGTGCAGATGTGTGGGTTCTTGATAACAACCCGAACGCTTTAGAGAGTCATTGGCAACAATTTGGTCGTAGCACAAATACTGTATTTTCAACTCAAAGCTCGGTTGAAGAACACGTACTAGAGGCTGACTTGGTTATTGGTGGAGTTTTGATTCCTGGGGCAGAAGCACCTAAATTAGTAACTAAGGCTATGATAAAAGCAATGAAGCCGGGTTCTGTAGTTGTTGATGTTGCTATTGACCAGGGTGGATGTTTCGAGACATCTAAGGCGACAACTCATGCTAAACCAACATATATGGTAGACGATGTTGTGCATTATTGTGTAGCAAATATGCCTGGTGGAGTGCCAAAAACATCAACATATGCACTTAATAATGTGACACTACCATTTGCATTAAATATTGCAAATTTAGGCGTTACAAGGGCCTTAAATGACAATGAGTATTCGGGTGCTTGGCTCAACATTCATAGTGGAAAGGTTACCTGTAAAGAGGTTGCCCATGACTTAGGCTATGAATACGTGCCAGCGTTAAATATTTTAAATAGTTGATTTAATAAAGGAGATAAATAAGATGACGAAGATGACCTCTAGCGAAGCTTTTGTAGAAACAATGGTTGCGAATGATGTTAAAGATATATTTGGAATAATGGGTTCAGCATTCATGGACGCGATGGATATTTTTGAGCCAGCAGGTATCAGGTTAATTCCTGTAGTTCATGAGCAAGGTGCAGGACATATGGCCGACGGTTATTCTCGTGTGAGTGGTAGGCATGGTGTCTGTATTGGGCAAAATGGTCCTGGCATATCTAACTACGTTACTGCTATTGCTGCAGCCTATTGGGCTCATAGCCCTGTAGTTGTTGTCACTCCAGAGGCAGGAACTATGGGTATTGGTTTGGGAGGATTCCAGGAAACCAACCAATTACCAATGTTCCAAGAGTTTACAAAATATCAGGGCCATGTAGTCAACCCAATGAGGATGGCAGAGTTCACAGCTCGATGTTTTGATCGTGCAATGAGCGAGATGGCGCCGACTCAGCTAAATATTCCTAGGGATTATTTTTATGCCGAGGGCAACTTTAAGATACCTAAGCCACGAAGAATCGATAGAGGGACCGGCGGCGAGGCAATGATTAATGAGGCGGTAGAATTAATATCTAAAGCAAAGTTTCCAGTAATAGTTTCTGGAGGTGGTGTTGTTATGGCTGATGGTGTTGATGAGTGCAAGGCTTTAGCTGAGAGGTTAGGGGCACCAGTTGTTAACAGCTATCTGCATAATGACTCATTCCCTGCAAGCCATAAGCTTTGGTGTGGACCGCTTGGGTACCAAGGATCTAAAGCCGGAATGAAGCTCATATCCCAGGCCGATGTTGTGATTGCTCTTGGAACAAGGCTTGGGCCATTCGGAACATTACGGCAATACGGAATGGACTATTGGCCAGAGGATGCAAAAATTATCCAAATAGATGCTGACCATAAAATGCTAGGACTTGTGAAGGATATAACTGTAGGAATATGTGGTGACGCTAAGGCTGTTGCATCTGCATTGACCACTAAATTAAACACAACTAAACTTGAATGTGATTCAAGTAAGACGGAGAGAGCCAAAAAAATAGCCACAGAGAAGGAATCTTGGGAGACTGAACTTGATGGATGGATTCATGAAACTGACCCCTACAGTATGGATATGATATCAGATATGGAGTCTGGGCTACTGCACCCAAGGCAGGTATTAAGGGAGCTCGAGAAGGCTATGCCGGAAGACGTGATGGTGTCTACTGACATCGGAAACATAAACTCAGTAGCCAACAGCTACCTGAGGTTTGAAAAGCCTAGAAGCTTCTTTGCAGCCATGAGTTGGGGCAACTGTGGCTACGCTTTTCCAACAATAATTGGCGCAAAGGCAGCGGCACCTCACAGACCAGCAGTTTCATACGCTGGTGACGGTGCATGGGCAATGAGTATGGTAGAGACTATGACCTGTGTAAGGCATGACATACCTGTAACAGCAGTAGTGTTCCATAACAAGCATTGGGGCGCTGAAAAGAAAAACCAAGTTGACTTTTACGACAGACGATTCGCTGCTGCAGAGTTGACAGACCAAAATTTTGTGGAGATTGCTAAATCAATGGGCGCAGAAGGTATTCTTGTAGATAAGCTAGAAGACGTCGGTCCTGCACTAAAAAAGGCGATTGATATGCAAATGAACGATAAAAAAACTACCATAATTGAGATTATGTGTACAAGAGAGCTTGGTGATCCGTTTAGAAAGGACGCACTAAGTAAACCAATACGGTACTTAGAAAAGTATAAGGAGTATGGTTCCAACTCTACTCACAGGTAGATCAAGTATATACAACTCCGGGGCAAGCATTAAACTTGCCCCATCTTTCATGTAAACTTATTGTAATATTAATACGCCATTAATTAATGACACTGTTAGAGACCTTAAGTTCAAAAGCTAAACAAAAAAATGCACGTATTTTACTGCCAGAGTCAGAAGATGAGCGTGTAATTCAGGCCGCTATAGAGGTTTCTAAAAGAGACATTGCAAAAATATTTCTACTAGGCAATGAAGAATTAATGAGAACAAAAATAGGCAACCTTGTTGGCGGTGAAGGGTGCTCTATTGAGTTTGTAGATGCTGAGAATAAAGAGCTCAGAGACAAATACTCAAAAATATTTTGGATGAAAAGGAGAGATAAGGGTTTAGGGTTGCCAGAGGCTATCGAGTTAATTAAAGATAGGACTGTTTTTTCTATGATGATGTTGGACGATGGCGTCATTGATGGTGTTGTAACTGGTGCAGTAACTCCAAGTAAGTCAGTTCTCAGTAATGCCCTTAAAATTTTAGGGCCTGCAGACGGTGTCGACCTTGTTTCAAGCTTCTTTATTATGTCATTTGATGAACATCATCAGCAATTTGGTAAAGAGATTGTTTTTGCAGATTGCGCTATGAATGTGGATCCTGATTACAAAGAGTTGGCTGCTATCGCAATTTCAACGTCTTGTAGCGCTAAAAAACTTCTCGGTATTGAACCTAAAATTGCAATGCTTTCATTTGCAACTAATGATAGCAATAAGCATCATCTAGTTGAAAAAGTTAAAAAAGCAACAGCACATTTCAAGAGCCAAGTGAAGGACACTGAAGTTGTTGGTAATATACAGCTAGATGCTGCAATGGATTCTTATGTACTAAAAATAAAGCACCCAAACTCGAACTTCACGCCGCCAGCTAATGTGCTGATTTTTCCAAACCTTGATTCAGGCAATATTGGTTATAAACTGGTCCAGAGGTTTGCCAATGCTGAAGCTATAGGACCTATATTGCAGGGATTGTCTAAACCAGTCAATGACCTATCAAGGGGATGCAGCGTAGAAGAGATTATAAACACAATTACAGTTACGGTTAACCAGTGCGACTGATTACTAACTAAACTTTACATTCCTATATAGTTAGGTCCACCACCACCCTCTGGAGGCGTCCATGTTATATTTTGATATGGGTCTTTAATGTCACATGTTTTGCAATGCAAACAGTTTGGTGCGTTTATCTGAAAGTAGTCTTCTCCATCCCTATCTATGATTTCATACACACCTGCAGGGCAGTATCTTTGTGCTGGTTCATCAAATTCAACCAAATTTTTGTTAAGAGGAATTTCGGCATTAGATAGCTTCAAGTGAGATGGCTGGTCCTCTTCATGATTAGTTCCAGATAGGAACAATGAGGACGTTATATCAAAGCTCAGTTTGTTGTCAGGGGTAGGGTATGGAGTCGGCTTAATGTCTCTTATAGAGATTAAATTTTCATTATCTGTGTTGCCATCTTTTATATTGAAAGGTAATTTATTTTGAAAAATATTGTAATCAATAAAATTGTAAGCAGATCCTAGATAAAAACCAAATTTATGAATTGCATTGGAAAAGTTTCTTGATTCTTTTAGTTCTCTATAAAGTGAACTGGACTTGAATATAGCGTTGAAGTCGCTATCTGTAGAAGTTAGTTTGTTATTTAGGTGAGTTGCTGCAAGCATTCCTGATTTAATGGCGCAGTGGCTACCTTTTATTTTTCCAGGGTTAAGTGTACCTGCATCGCAACCTATAATCATACCGCCATCGAGATCCATTCTAACAAGTGAATGTATACCACCCTTACTGATAGCCCTGGCCCCATAAGATATGCGTTTGCCACCTTTCAAGTATTTCTTTATTAATTTGTGGTGTTTAAAGCTTTGAAAATCCTTGAACGGGTTTTGGTATGGGTTTGAGTAATTCAGATCAACAATGAGGCCAACAGCAACTCGGTTATTATCAAAGTGGTAAAGGAAGCCACCGCCTGTAGTGCCTTTTGTAAGGGGCCATCCAACAGTATGTAAAACATCTCCTGTACTGTGTAATTCAGACTCAAGCTCCCAAATTTCTTTAAATCCGATTGCAAAATGTTGTGGAGATTTTCCTTCACTTAAATTAAATTCATTTATTAGTTTTTTTCCAAGATGGCCTCTCGCTCCTTCGGCAAATATAGTCTGCTTGGCAAGAATATCCATTCCAGGAGCCCAGGTACTTTTTTTCTCACCGTTCTTGTCTATGCCCATGTCTGCTGTGGCTATACCACAAACATGGCCATCTTCATTTAACAGGTATTTGTTGGCAGGAAAACCAGGGAAAATGTCAACACCAAGGTCCGTCGCTCTTTCGCTAAGCCATTGACACATTTCTCCTAGGGAAATAATGAAGTTACCTTTATTGTGGAGCCCTTTTGGGGTAACTAAAGAGGGCACTTTGTATGCGCTATTTGCAGTCAAAAAGTGCACCTCATCCTTTTCAACTGGTATAGATAAGGATGGGCAATTTTTTGATTCTTCTGGAAACAAATCAAACAGTGCTTCTGGTTCAAATATAGCACCAGAGATTATGTGAGACCCAATTTCTGACCCCTTCTCTAATAAACACACAGAGGTTTCTGAGTTTAGTTGCTTAAGTTTGCATGCAGCCGAGAGCCCTGCGGGGCCACCACCAACGACTACTACGTCATATTCGATTGACTCTCTATCCATAACCAATCCTAATAAATAATGAGGAAAGTAATATAATTATTAATGCTTCAGCATATCATCAATAGCTTCAAACAGGTCTACCTGCCAAACCAAGTCAGCCATTCGACACATAGGTGCATCAGGGTCGTTGTTGATTGCAACTATAACTTGCGAATCTTTCATACCAGCCAGGTGTTGTATTGCTCCAGAAATTCCCACTGCAATATAGACCTTAGGAGCGACCACTTTGCCGGTTTGTCCTACCTGATAATCATTAGAAATGAATCCTGCATCAACAGCAGCCCTGGAAGCTCCAACTGCCGCACTTAACTTATCGGCTAACTTTTCAATCAATTCAAAGTTTTCTTTAGAGCCGAGCCCACGCCCTCCAGACACTATTCTTTCAGCTGTGGTTAGTTCAGGTCTTTCAGACTTTGATTCTTGAATTTCAACAAAGGATGAGTTTGATTTAGGAATATCAACTGTGAGCTGTTCTATAGAGGCCGAACCTCCGTCTGGTGCATGCTCGAATGAGGTCGACCTTACCGTTAATATAATAGTAGGATCGATCGACTCAACAGTTGCCATAATGTTTCCAGCGTAAAGAGGTCTTACGAAAGTATTACTGGATTTTATTTCGCAAACGTCAGATATTGGTTGAACATCAAGCAACGCACCAACTCTAGGTAAAATGTTTTTACTGAAAGTGGATGATCCAGCTACAAGGTACTGGTATCCATCCATAACGTCTGACACAAGTTTACTTGCAACTTCTGAGCTTACGTGTTCTAAGCTATCATCTGTTATTAATTTTACAGTATCAATACCATCAATCGAGGATACAGACTTAGCATAATTAGAGTTATTAGTTAATATTAAAGCATCAACCTTGTTAGATAGTAATTTTGCAGCAGTGACTGCTGCACGAGTGTTAGCGCTTACTTGGTCGCTATTTAGTTCTATTAACACTAGAGTAGACATCACATAGCTCCTAGTTGCTTTAATTCTTCAAATAATTCATTTGCTGAATATATTTGCTTTGCTGCTCGATCCTTTGACCCGGACTCTTCAACTCCTAGAACTTTTACTCTAGGGCTAGTGTCAATGTCTAAACTAGATAATTCTACCGTTTCTAGTGGCTTAGACCTAGCCTTCATGATGTTAGGCAAGGAGGCGTATCTTGGTTCATTTAGCCTTAGATCAACTGTCACTATCGCTGGAAGTTTAAGGTTGCGAGTTTCTATCCCGGTATCAATTTCACGACAAACTTCAACGCTATTGTTGTCCTCACTCAGTTTAAACTTAGAAATGAAAGTTCCTATTGAGTAGTCAAGAAGTCCAGAAAGTATCTGGCCTGTTTGGTTGTTGTCGTTATCAACGGCTTGTTTGCCCATAATGACAAGATCGGCTCCCTCTTTCTTGATTATAGCGCTAAGAATTTTCCCTAACGTCAATGGTTGCAGATTGAGTTCAGTTTCAGTCCTAACAAAGATAGCCCTATCAACGCCCATTGCTAGAGCGTTCCTTAGGGTGTCTATAGTTTTATCTGCACCAATGCTTACCGCTATTGTTTCTGTTGCATGGCCGCTCTCTTGTATTTTTAAAGCCTCTTCTACGGCAATCTCACAGAACGGATTCATCGCCATTTTTGAGTTAGTTAAATCGACAGACTGTGTTTGCTTGTCGATACGGGCTTGTGTGAAGGGGTCAAGGACCCTTTTAATAGGGATAATTATCTTCATTTTATTAGTACTGTATGTTTAGCTAAAAATTGAGCGAATTCTATCATAATATTTATAAAAATCAAGAAAAATTTTGTAAGGTAAATTGGAATATAACTCGTTATCTAGTATGGCCGATAATTAATTGATTCTACAACGATTATAATGGCATTTAGTTTTATATATTTTTGTCTAAACTGGTGTTTTTAAGTTATCATTTTGGTAACCCGTTATTGTTGAGGTCACTTGATATGAAATTAAAGGTTGTTAGTTACAAGGCTTGCCCTTTCGTGCAAAGGGTTCTAATAGTGTTGCAACACAAAAAAATTGAACATGAAATAGAATATATTGACTTAGCAGAGCCGCCAGGCTGGTTTTTAGATATGTCACCATTAAAGAAAGTCCCTATACTCATTGTTGGTGAAGATGTTGTGTTTGAATCAAGTGTTATTAATGAATATCTAGACGAAACTTACGACAATAAAATGCACCCAAAAAGTGCCATTTTAAAAGCACAAAATCGTAGCTGGATAGAGTTAGGGTCCAATGTCAGCATGTGCACCTTAAGACTCACTTTGTTACAAAATAAGGATGAATTTTTGAGTGCTATTTTGGAGCTACATGATTACTTTGATCAGATTGAAAAAGCCCTATTAAGTGCACCATTCTTTAATGGCAACCAGCTCTCATTGGTTGACGCAACTTATGCTCCAGCATTTCAGAGGTTAGATTTTATAGAGCAAATATATGGTTCCATTTATGATCAAAAACGACACAAACGAATCGTCAACTGGAAAAAAAATCTGCTAGATTTAGAGGCTCTAAAAAAGTCTGGTGTACCTGACTTAAAGAGTATTTACTATAAACTTCTTTGGACTAGGCAGGGATATATTTCTAACTTCTTAGATGAGAAAAAGTATGGATCTAGAAAGGAACAGAGTACATATTAAACACAAACTGCTGGTTTTTGAGCAGTGATCACTAATAACTATTCCTTTTGCAGGTAGATAAGGTCGTCAAGAATCATTTGTGTGTGCTTTGCAGGATTAACGCCTATGTAAGTTTTGGCAATTCTACCGTTAGGGTCAACAATGAAAGTATTTCGTTTAGCCAACTTGAAAGAAAATAAACTACGTAAGGAGTCATACGAATCAGCCACCTTGCCGTCAGGGTCAGACAGAATAGAGAAGGGTAGTTGATATTTTTCTGAGAACCTTTTGTGAGACTCTACGCTATCGAGGCTTATTCCAAATATAACCGCCTTGGTGGAAATTATTTGCTTTTGAGCGTCCCTTATGCCGCAGGCTTGGGTGGTGCACCCTGGGGTGTCGTCTTTGGGGTAAAAATATAGCACAACCCATCTACCTAAATAGTCACTAAGTGAATGGTAATTCAACTCCTGGTCCTGTAGACTGAAATTAGGAGCCTTGTTGTCAACTTGTAGTTCAGCTTGAATGTTGAAAGATAATGCAAATATTGATGCCATAATTAATGTTTTTATTATATTTGTTGGGATAATAATTTGCATAAAACAACACTTTAGCATAATTGTATTGCATAATCCCAGCAATGCTATAAAATGCGTCTTTTTTTGCAATTTGATACAGGGTTAAATTATATATGTCAGGCAATGTTTTAAGGCTGTGTTGGCCATTATTTTTGGGAATCTTTATATTAACTCTGGGTAATGGGTTGCAGGGAACGCTGAGCGGCTGGAGGGCTGACGCTGAGGGGTTTTCAATTGCAACTATTGGCTGGATTATGGTTGGCTATCCTATAGGAATACTTATTGGAGCATACATTGCGCCACAGATCGTAAAACAGTCTGGCCATATACGTGCTTATGCAGTTTTTGCAACTATAGCATCAACAGCAATACTTATTCAGATTGTTTTTATAGATTCTTCTGTCTGGTTTTTTACGCGCATTATGTCAGGGATTTGTATTGCTGGGGTGAACATTATTGTTGAGAGCTGGTTAAACGCTAAAGCAGATAATGCCAATAGGGGTAAAGTATTCTCAATATTTATGGCGGTAATTTTTCTTGGACTTTCTCTAGGTCAGGGTTTGTTAATGTTGGATGATCCAATGGGATATAGTCTATTCATTCTTACTTCTGTTTTGCTATCTATTTCCTTAATACCTGTACTTATTCCTAGTATAGACGCTCCCGAGATTGAGCACAATGAGCCGCTAGGGATAGCTACTCTATATAGAGTTTCAACCTCAGGTGTGTTCACAATCGCGCTTAGCGCAGTTGCTGTCAGTGCGTTTTTTAGTATGGGTGCAGTGTTTGCAGTAAAGGCAGGACTTTCAGTAACTGAGACAGCAATATTTATGTCAGTATTTATTGCGTTTGGCGCCCTGGCACAATGGCCTTTGGGATGGATTTCTGATAAGGTAGATCGCAGATGGGTTATTTTTTATAGTGCATGCGTCGTTACAGCTGTATGCATTATCATGAATGTTATTGAAACTAGCTATACCTCATATTTGTTTATGAGTGCCTTTATAGGATCATCTATGTTACCGCTCTACTCCTTAGGAGTCGCACATGCAAATGACAGGTTAGATCCAAAACAGATGATGGGTGCTAGCAGTACAATTAATATGCTGTTTGGTGTATTTGCTATGTTTGGTCCTTTAGCTATGGCTTACTCTCTGGAATTGTTTAATTTGTCCGGGTTTTACGCATTAATTGGTGTGATGCATCTATTGTTAGCTGTGGTTATCCTGAAAATGATATTTACGAAAGAGGCTCCAGATGAGGAAGACCAAACTCAATTCCAGGTAATGCCACACAGGCCAGGAGCCGTATTGATGGAGGTTATTGCTGAAGAGGCTATGGAGTCACAATTAGAGTCTGGCGATGTTGATGATTCAATAGAGAAATAGTTTATACATTTATAGGAAACTTCAGTATCGCCTCAGCACCATCCTCCATGAAACGATTTTTAAGAATAACGTGGCCACCATGAAGGTCCATTATCTTCTTCACGAAGCGCAGTCCTAAGCCGTTTCCACGCTTTCCAGTGCCTGGCCTTATTGATGAGAAGAAGCGTCTGAAGAGTTGCTTCCTTTCGTGCTCCCCCATACCTTCGCCTTGGTCCAGTATGTGTATATTGATAGTCTTGTTGGATTCATTAACCTTTATGGTTATCGTAGACCCATCCTTGGTGAAGTCTATGGCATTGTCTAGAATGTTGCCTATGGCCTGCTCTGCCAACAACTTTTCAACCATTACACTAAAACCTCTCTCGATTTCATAATTAAGGATGATACTCTTGGAAGTGATTTTATCGGTCCTGGTAGGGGCTTTAATTACTTCTTCTATTAAGGTTTTGACATCGACATTTGTTGCATCTACAAGCTCATCTCGCCTCTCTATTCGAGATAATTCAAGTAGTCGGTTTACCAACAAATTCATCCTGTTATTTGAGTCTAAGATATTCTCAATGAAGCGTTTTCTTTGCTTATCAGTCATAGGCATGAGTAAGTTCTCTGCGGTAGCCTTGATGCCAGTGATTGGGGTTCTAAGTTCGTGTGCCATTGTGTTAATGTATTCCTCAACATATTCACGACCCTCTAGGTCTGTTCTTAGCTTCTCAATTGCACTAGTAAGTTCAGCAAACTCTATCTGGCGTATCTTTGGGGCCTGTACTTTTTTGCCTTTGGATAGTTGGGTGGTGTACTTGACCAGCTTGTTTGTGGTTCTTGTTATTGCATAACTTGCCCCGGCTCCAAAAAGTATCGATAAAAGAAAAAGAAAGATTGCAAACAATTTAAGCTCGCTACGCTGTTCGATTATGTATGGTTTAAGGTCCTTAACGGGCTTGATGACTGTTAGTACACCGAATAATTGGTCATCGTTATATATTGGAGCTGCAACGAACAATGCTTTTTGCTCACTTGTAGGGTTAAAGTTGTTAGGGTTAGATGAGCTAGTTCTTGCACCGTAATTGCCCGACAGAGTTTTCTCAACGTCAGGCCATTCTCCAAAGTCCTTGCCCTCCGATAGCCCTTTAGAGTCAAAAATAACAATACCTTTGTTGTTAGTTATGTAAATATGCAGGTTTGGTGACTTTTTGTTGACTGAATAGATCTTCGCGTTAAGCTCGCGGTTCAAGTAGTTTGAAATAGTAAGCCTTACCCTAGGAACATCAAGGGTATCAGAATAAATAAACTGGCTCACCATTTGTGCTAGAAGATTGGAAGTATCTACCATAACATCTTCAGCTGCCTGGTCTATGCCTTTAGTAATTCTCATTGAAACTTGCTCAAAAACAACCCAAGCGACGGCACTGCTAATTATGAAGTATGAAATGAATAACTTTAATCCAATCCCTAGTCTAGGTAATTTCATATGATTAAACTGTATCCCAGCCCTCTATGAGTTTTTATATAATCATTCTCAATGTCTACTTCATTAATGGAACTGCGAATTGATGCAATATGAGTGTCTATAGTTCTGGTGTCAGCTCCTACAGGTCGGTCCCATATAACACCTATGAGGTGGTCTCGTGTGTGTACCCTGTTGGGGTTGTTTATAAGGTGCTGTAGTATCTTGCTCTCAGCAAGGGTTAGGTTTAGTACGCTACCCTTTAAGGATATTTGTTGAAGGTTTTCATCTATCGAGAATAGCTCGTTAACGTTTGTTATTGGTTCAGGCTCTGTGTGCCTTAGTTGCGCCCTTACCCTGGCAACTAGGACCCTAGGGCTTAGCGGCTTGGTAACATAATCGTCAGCACCTAAGCCTTCAAGGCCAAGCACAATGTCTGCATCATCATCCCTGGCAGTAATAATTATTACTGGAACGTTTGAGTTCTTTCGTATCTTTCTAAGCACATCAAAACCGCTAATGTCTGGAAGGCCAATGTCCAACAATACAAGGTCAACCTCACTGCTCTCAATGTATGACAAGGCCTCTCTTCCTGATGTCAACCAGTGAGCACTGAACGAGTCACTCTCAAGAGCAAAAACGATACTTTCGGCGGTTACTCTTTCGTCCTCAACTATTAATATGTTATTCATTGATAAATATAATTTAGTTTGTTTGGTGTGTATTGTAATTTATAAAATCTAATTCTCAAACTAACTTAACACAAACTTCACACAATCTTAACCAATTCAACACCTAATAGAATTATCAAATAACTAAACTTAGGTCATTGTTTTTAGTAAATGGAGAATTATTCAAAATGAACAGGCTCCTCCTCTTGGCTATGTTTTCGTCGAATGTATTTGCATCATCCGCCTTATGGGTGGATGACAATATAAAAATACCGATGCGTTCTGATGCTTCGTTCGCTAAAAACAATATTGTTATCTATGTACCCATTAATTCTGAGGTAAACCTATTACAAAACAACAGTTCTGGATGGTCTGAAGTAGAATTCAAAGGTTACCAAGGGTGGATGGTTTCACGTTACCTAAGCGACAAACCATTAAAGAATACTCTGGCAGACAATTTGTCAAACCAATTGCTTGTTTTGAAGGCCAACCTTAGAGACAAAACAGAGCTTGCACAAAGAAAGGACAACTTGTTAAGGTCTAAGCAAAATGAGATTGAATTACTAAGTATAGAAGTCAAACAATCTAAGGCTCAAAAATCAACAGTAAGTACACTACAAAAAGAGTTAAGTAACTCAGTTGAAAGTAATGCTCTACTATTAAAGCGCTGGTCTTTGTTGAAAAGTAAGAATGATTCACTTTACGGTACAGATTTCTTAGCGCTAATAGCCACAATTGCATTCATATTAGGTATTTCTATAGGGTTTGTTTTTAGTAGGGCTAGCGCAAGAAAGGTACACAGCATGTATTCAATATGAAAATATGCACCTACAAGGAACTATGGGTAGCTATCACCCCTCTCCTGATGATAGCAAATTAAGGCAGAGGCTGGCCAATCCCCTTAGGCCAGCCAAAGTCAATTAGACATTTATAAAATATATATGAGTAAAGAAAATCATCGACACTGGACAAAGTCAAGCGCCATACCGGCATTTACATTGTCAGCCCCAGATCACAATGAAGAACTGGTAGTGATGGAGGGTGGCGATTCAGGGTCATTAAGTTTTGGTCCATATCGTTCGTCTGAAAGCTATTACCCATCAAGTTCTGGAACTGTAGTAATCCATGGTAACAGTCATTTAAATTTCTTAAAAGATATCAACTTAAACGACCAGATAATAATAAACGACAACATGGGATCACAGTACAACTATGTTGTTGAAGGTGTTGGCATTATTGACCTGGAAGAGGAGCAAGTAGAGGTTGTTGAAGAGACCGAGGAGCTTAAACTACTAACTACTTGGCCATTTGGACTTGTAGATGAACAAAATTCACTACGATTTATGGTTACAGCTAAAAAAGATGAAAGTGACCAAAATTAAGTCTAAATCAGAAGAAAAGAGCTACGGGTTACTTAAAAAACCTGATTTGACTGTTAAGCAATTCATGGACGCTAGGGACTGGTACTTAAGTGCACAAAACAAAGACCAACCAACAAAAACACAAAACTTAACGCTCAAAAGCTATTCTTGAATCAACAAAGATAACGCAGTCTTGATTTAATTAAAAGATTAACTAGAACGGAATGTCGTCATCAAATGAGTTATCTACCGGGGTTATAGGCTCATCAATAGTTTCTTTTGGCTTAGTTGGGGAGGGTGCCTGAGAGGATTCACCAACAGTACTAGCACCTTCACGGCGATCAAGCATTTGTAGTGTGCCATTAAATCCACTAACAACGACCTCTGTTGTGTAGCGGTCAGCACCGGACTGGTCTTGCCATTTACGTGTCTGCAACTTTCCTTCAACGTAGACCTTTGAACCCTTGTCCAGATATTGGCCAGCAATTTCCGCTAACTTGCCGAACAGACTGACACGATGCCACTCAGTCCTGTCCTGCTTTTGGCCAGTATTTTTGTCTGTCCATGATTCCGAAGTTGCTACCGAAAGGTTGGCAATTGCGCTACCATTTGAGGCATATTTGACCTCAGGTTTTTGTCCTAAATTACCCACTAAAATTACTTTATTTATGCCAGCCATTTTTGTTTTCTCCGATTTAGTTATTTTGTTTCATAGTGAACATAGATATCCACCAAATTGTTGCAATTAATGTAGTGAATAAGAATACACTATTTATACCAAATTTGTTGTAAATCCAACCCCCAAAAACACCACCCATGAATGCGCCAAGAAACTGAGAAGTAGAAAACATGCCCATTGCCAACCCACGCTTATCTGTACTGGCAGTCCTAGATAATAAAGATGGCAACAAAGCCTCTAAGGAATTAAAAGCTACAAAAAATATTGTCATTATTGCGAAAAAAGTAGTGTAATTTAGTGTGGTTTTATAAAAAAGTATTTGGCTTATTATTAGTGCCCCAATCGCAGTCAGCAGGACGGCCTTGGTTTTTTTATATTTTTCTGCCAATATAATCATTGGAATCATGCCGGCAAATGATAACAATATGACTGGCAGGTACATTTTCCAGTTGTCCTTTATCTCTATGATATTATTGTCTACCAACAGTATTGGCATTACTATAAATGCACATGTAAGTACAAGGTGAAGAGAGAAGGCGCTTAAATCTAGCCTTAATAGATCATAATTTAGAATCTTCTTAAAATTGTGCAGAGACATTTTGTATTGCGTCTTAGGTCTAGTGTGGGGCATAAAAATAACTATCAAAAGTGCAACAATTGAAAGTGCAGATATTGACCAAAACAAACCAGATATACCGAAATTTACTGTAATTATTGGTCCTAAAAGAATAGACAGCATAAATGCTGCACCTATTTGGGCGCCAACAAATGCGTTAGCCTTAGCTCTTTGTTCTGGGGATACATAATCTGCTAGATAAGCCATCAGGACAGCAGAGATTGCTCCACTTCCTTGCAAAGCTCTACCAACAACGATACCCATTATGTCTGTCGACTCTGCAGCTACAACACTACCTATAAAGAATAAAACAAGACCAATCACAAGGATTGGCTTACGGCCAAACTGGTCAGACAGGTAACCAAAAGGTATTTGTAGAAGTGCCTGGGTTAGGCCATAAATCCCAATAGCCAAACCGATTAGATATGGCGTTGTATTAGTGTATTCGTTGGCGTAGACTGAGAATACTGGAAAAATCATGAACAACCCAAACATGCGGGCAGCCATAATTGATGAAATTTTAAGCGCAAATGTACGCTCTAGTTTATTCATTGTAAGTATATATTAGTCGTCTAGCGAGTATTTTGGTTTGTATTGTGGGTAGTTCTTGTCTAGAACGCGCCTAGCATCGATAGCCAACTGCTCAGTACTCAAGATGTCATAGTTGTGGGCCATAAGGTGTAAAGCTTCAGGTATGGATGGTGAATTTGGGTACTTTTCTACAATAAATTTACAGCGATTGATTGCAGCTATAGGTGACTTGTTTTTGGTATAAAAAATTGCTACATAGAGTTCATGCCTAACCAAAATGTTTCTCAGAATTGGGAGTCTGTCTTTAGCCTCATTTGCGTACTCAGTTTCAGGGAACCTCTTTATCAGTACAAGGTAGTAGTTGAATGCATCACGAACAGAATCTACATCCCTTTGGGCATTATCAGTCATTATATCGTCGAGCAAAGACCTTGACTTGTCTTCCGATATAACTCCACGCAAGTAGTAAGCATATGGTGTTGAAGATAGGTCATCTGGATACAACTTAATGTATTTGTTTAGCCTAGAGATTGCAAGGTCATATTGCTCGTTGTCATATAGTGCATACGCTATCTCTAGTTTCGCTTGTTTTGAATATTTAGACGCTGGGTAGGCGGCCTCCAGCTTTTCAAATAGCGCAATCGCTGAATCTATGGTTGCAACAGACACTTCATTTTTGGCCTCATCAAACATCATTTTTGGTGACATTCCGCCTGATATGGGTGGCCTTTTTTCTTCGTCCTGCAAAAAACAACCACTTAACGTAAAAGATAATAGAGTTAAAATTATTGTTATATTTCTCATAATTAAGAAAATATGAAGGTTTTTATAAATATGCAAAGCATTATACTTGTAGGGATGTATTATATTGACAAAGATTAAGTAACTGTAATACCCAATTCAAGATGAAATTATTTGAAAAAAGAGTCCTAATTAGCGATTTGTGTAGCGTACTAGAGCAGTACATGCCTAAGCCACAAGTGGAAATCGTATATAAAGCATACATAGTAGCCGCAACTGCACACGATGGTCAGTTTCGTAATTCAGGTGAGGCATATGTATTTCACCCATTAAATGTGGCCATGATACTTGCTGAATTGCAGCTTGATTACGCCTGTGTTGTGGCAGCACTTCTGCACGACTGTATTGAAGATACCACACTAACACATGAAGAGATTACTAATGAATTTGGGGGCGAGGTTGCAAACATCGTCGAAGGGGTTTCAAAAATTACCGGTCTAAAGTTTAATTCTATAACTGAGAAGCAGGCACAAAACTTTAGGAAGCTAATACTGGCTATGACTTCAGATATGAGAGTCATGGTTATAAAGTTGGCTGACAGGCTACATAACATGAGAACTCTTGACTCAATGGAAAAAGATAAGCGGCTTAGAATAGCCAAAGAGACATTTGAGATACATGCACCCTTGGCTAGAAGGTTAGGGCTGAACAGTATACGAACGGAACTTGATAATCTATGCTTTAAATACATGCACCCATTTAGGTACAAAGCAATAACAAACAAAATAAAGAAACAGAAGGGAGCTAAAAGAAGATTAATCAAGCACATAGAGAAGCAAATAAATAATAGGTTTATTCAAGATGGCCTTACAGAGGTTGAGGTTAGTGGAAGAAAAAAACAGCCAAGCAGTATTTACAATAAAATGAAACTGAAGGGTCTTAAGTTTAATCAAGTACTCGATATGTTTGCTTTCCGTGTTGTTGTCAACGATGTTAATGAATGCTACCAAGCGCTTGGTGTAGTGCACAACCTATACAAGCCACTTCCTGGTAAATTTAAGGACTACATTGCACTACCAAAATCTAACGGCTATCAATCTATACATACCGTTCTTTTTGGCCCAGATAAGGTTTTGATAGAGGTACAGATTAGGTCCCGTGATATGCACTTCATATCTGAATATGGGATAGCGGCTCATTGGCACTACAAAAATGTTTCAGGAAACACACCTGAGCTTGCCTCAAATTGGTTAGGATCATTGCTAGATATTCAAAAAAAATCTGGGACATCTGTTGACTTTTTGGAAGAAACTAAGACTGACTTATTTCCGTCAGAAGTATTCGTGTTTACTCCTACAGGAGAGATTGTTCAGTTACCCTACAAATCAACCGTAGTTGACTTCGCTTATGCAGTACATACCAGCATTGGAAATAGGACAATTAAAGCAAAAATAGACCAAGCAAGCGTCCCTCTTTCTACTGAAATACGGTCAGGCCAGACTATAGAAATAGTTACCAGTAAAAAAGCCAAACCACATTCCTCATGGCTACAAACCGTGGTAACTGCTAAAGCTAAATCTTCAATCAAGTCTCAATTAAAGAAGGAGTCTGCATCAGAGTTAATGCAGCTTGGGGATTATCTGCTAAGCAATGCGCTTGATTATAAAGGTCTAAATTCTAATTCCATAACTAGAGCTACATGGAGAAAGTGCCTTACCGATTTGAGGTGCGAATCAAAATCAGACTTGTATATGAAGATTGGACTAAGCGAGATTTTAATTTCTGTGGTACTAAACAAACTACAAGAAAATGCAGGCAACAACATAATAGACAAAATTCATATCAACACTACACGAGGAAAGGCTATAAGCTTTGCTCACTGTTGTTACCCAATACCGGGGGACAGGGTTGCTGCTATATTAACAACAACCAAGGGCTTAGTTGTGCACAGATTCGAATGCAAAAACTTGCAAAGAGATAAAAACAAAAACGTTCAGTGGATGGAGGTGGATTGGGATGCCGACAAGGAAGAAGAATTTGAAACTGCAATTATGGTAAAAGTTGACAATCGACGTGGCGCTCTTGCATCTATTGCAAATGTATTTGCCAAGATGGGGGTAAACATTGAGAACCTAGATATAGATGAACAAAAAAACTCAATGAAGGCACTAAATTTTGTTATAACTGTTACTAACAATGATAAGCTTAGAGATGTTTTAAAAGAGTTAGATAAGTTCGAATTTGTGAATGCAGTTAATCGATCAAAATAACAAAAAAAATAGCTAAATTTGTTCCCAATATACAGCCTTTTTGATTAAAATTGATATATTAATGTTAAGGCCCCATCATGACTTGGACTGACTCCCTAGAGATAGCTATCGAATTAGATGAAAAATACCCTGAAATCAACCCTATGTTTGTTAATTTTGTTGACCTCAGAGAGATGGTGATAGGCCTGCATAGCTTCGATGATGATGTTGACAAGTCTGGAGAAAAAATTTTAGAAGCGATCCAAATGTTTTGGATAGAAGAAAAAGAGTGAAGAAATTATTTATTTTTTGTCTGTTTTTTTATTCAGGTATAGCTACCGCAGTTCTGGAAGTAACAATCCTTAAACGGGCTGAGAACGCTTTCCCTATTGTTATTGCACCATTTGAGGTTGTAGGTAATGCTGAACAGGGAAAGGCAATCGCAAAAATAATGAGCGACAACCTTAACAGGTCTGGCCGATTCAATGCCAGCAGTGCTATGAGTGTTTTCCATTCTGAGGACGATATAAATTTCAAAGCATGGCAAGCAAACAACACAGAGGCGTTAGTCTTTGGAAAGGTGGAGCAGGTAAGTAAAACAATATTTAATGTTTGGGTATATCTCTACGACACATACTCGAAAAAAAGGTTATACGCAGACAAGTTCGCTGTCCACAATAGTGGCATTAGAAGAATTTCTCACTTTTTGTCAGACCAAATCTACGATGCATTGTTAGGAGAGAGGGGCTCTTTTGATACACGTTTAGCGTATGTAACTGTATTCAATTTGGCAGACGGTAGGCGCGAATATCGATTAGAAATATCGGACTCAGATGCACAAAATGCACAAGCCATATTAAAATCAAATGAACCTATATTGTCTCCAGCATGGTCACCAGACCAGAGAAAAATTGCTTACGTCCACTTTAGAAATGCACGATCTGAAGTTTTTATACAGTACCCGTTCGAAAGAAGAAAAACTCATAAGCTGCCTGTGTTTGATGGTATCGCGTCATCTCCATCCTGGCATCCAAATGGGAAAAGCCTCCTCCTTACTTTATCAAAGAACGGTAATAAAGACATATATTCGTATGACATCCAAACTAAGTCAGTGACTAGAATCACCAAAGATCCAGGAATCGACACTGAGGCCAGCTACTCTGCTGACGGTAAACGTATAGTGTTTACTTCGAACAGGTCTGGGCAAGTGCAGGTATACATTAAAAACCTTTCGACCAACAAAGTTAGTCGCGCAACATTCGAAGGGAAATATAATTCCAAAGCTGTGTTCTCACCTAACGGCAAGCAACTTGCACTGGTTCATCGGGTAGACAAGGACTACCGCATAGCGTTGCTGGATATCGCAACCAGAGACTTAACTGTTCTGACAAATAACAAACTTGACGAGTCACCATATTTTTCACCTAACGGCGGAATGATTATTTTTGCTACAAATAATGACGACTCCGGGGTATTATCAGTAGTTTCTATTATTGGTGGCCAGGCTTTTGAACTGGCTAGTAAAAAAGGTGAAGTTAGAGAGCCTAACTGGTCACATTATTTAAAATAAAAAAAGGAGTAATATATGTTGTTTAGGGTTTTATTATTAGCTGTAATGGTGGCCGTGTTGTCTTCTTGTTCAAATGCAACTGACGACATTGGAGATAAGGTAGAAAGCTTATTTAAGCAGGTCACAGGGCAACCTGAAGTTGTTGAAGTTGAGGACAGAACAATCTCCTCTAGCGAAAGTGTAAGCTCTTCAAGTGATGCAAACAGTTCGACTGAAGAAAGCATAGTATTGGCAGACAACTCTGCATACAGCTCCGAAGGAGTATCAGCTAGCGAGTCTACGAACTCTGAATCTTCTTCATCTGAATCTTCTCCTTCATCTGAATCTTCTTCTTCATCTGAATCTTCTTCTTCATCTGAATCTTCTTCTTCATCTGAATCTTCTTCTTCACAAACTTCCAGTTCTAGTTCAGAAGCTGAAGAGAGTCAAGTCGCCATAATTGAAAAATCTCCACTAGAGGGACTATCTGAGAGTGGTGTATCTTTCACTTTATATTTTGCCTATGATGGTTATGACATTGATGACGAAACAACCAAACAGATAATTGCTCATGCTAACTTTATGCGTGATAATTCTGGCTACAGATTACGCCTTGAGGGCCACGCAGACGAGAGAGGGACACGTGAATATAACTTAGCTTTGGGGGAGAATAGAGCCCTAAGTGTAAAAGATGTTCTTGGGTTATATGAGCTAGCATCCAGGATTGACGTGGTTAGTTATGGTGAGGAAAAGCCAATTTCTACAGACCACAATGAAAGTGCATGGAAACAAAACAGGCGCGTTGAATTTATCTACGAAAGTAACTAGTTATTGATGGATGTTCTATTCTTTTATGAGTATATTGCCGCTACTATGCATTACATTAATGGTGATGGTATCACCTGTTACTGCAGGTAGTGGTATAAATATTGATAAGGTAATAATTAATCACAACAGCAAGATAAAAAAACTTAATCAAAAATATAAATCCTTGTTGAATGAGATAGACCAACTAAAGGAGCACCAAAAAGTTGATGATACAAAAGTAAAGGAGCTGTTTCGTTTATTAGAGTTCAGACAGACAAAGGAAGTAGTCGAGCAAACAGTAACTCGAATAAAGAAGGACAACATAAAAGCAAAAAAACTGTACTCTAGCGCTAGAAGCCTACTCCTAACTGACCAGTTCGAGGAGGCTGTTGTAATTTTTAAAAAATACATGGACGAGTACCCCGACAACAGTAATGCGGACGATGCTCACTATTGGCTAGCCCGTTCTTACTATGCGATGCAAGATCATATTAATGCCAAAAACACGTTCCTCGTTTTCCAGCAGGACAATCCTAAACACCATAAATTCTCTAACTCTTTGCTAGAACTTTCTAGAGTTTATGTAGGGCTAAACGAGAAAGACAAGGCAATAGATATGCTTAAACTTATGGTTAAAAAAACACCCAACCATAAATCAATCAACAAAGCAAAACAACTATTAACGGAACTTACAAAGCCAATAAAAGAGCTAGTTGAGTAAAGTGAAAATTTTGTCAATACCTTGCGTTCAACTGGACGCACTATGCTATTCAAACCCTAAGCGTTATCCATTCCTTTTGGAAAGCGTTACCCACAACTCTGTTAATCGCTATTCAATTCTTTTCTCTCACCCAGGTGAAGAAATAACGCTTAATGATATAGATGATTTTGATTTTTTGTCCGAATTAGAGTCCAAAGTTTCTTCCAGTTTGGATACACAACAACTTCCATTTACTGGGGGCTGGTTCGTGTACCTTTCCTATGAACTTATTGGCCAGATTGAGCCCACCATAAAAACTAAACTATTCAGTTCTGGTAATGTCGTTGCTAAGGCAGTTAAAATACCAACCGCCATCGTAATTGATCACACTAAAGATGAAGCCTTTTTGGTTGATCAGGACGGCTCAGAAGAAAGAATGTCTCATGTTATTAACGATATAGATGGTTTGGTGAAAGTACCACCAGCTAAGTTAGAAGGGAGACTGATTGCAGAGAATGAAGAGAAATTTTTGTTTGGGGTAAACAAAACCAAGGAATATATAAAGGCCGGAGATGTGTTTCAGGTCAACTTGTCTCGAGAATGGCAATACGAACTTGAGTCACGGTTGAGTGCAACCCAGATATATAGGACACTCAAGTCCTCTAATCCAGCACCTTTCGCTGCATTAGCACAGTTCGATGAGATTAGTATCATTTCTTCTTCACCTGAGAGGCTTTTCAGTGTTACTGATGGTGTTGTCCAGACAAGGCCAATAGCAGGAACACACCCTAGAGGTGATGGGGATGAGGATGAGCTCCTTAAAATTAGGCTAATGAGCCACCCTAAAGAGCAAGCAGAACACGTAATGCTGCTTGATTTGGAACGCAATGATATGGGCAGGGTGTGTAGATATGGAAGCGTACATGTGAATGAAACTATGGTACTAGAGACTTACCCGTTCGTACACCATATTGTTTCAAACATAAAGGGGGAGATAGAGGAGGGTATAACTGTTAAGGATTTAGTGCGTGCACTGTTCCCTGGTGGAACCATAACTGGCTGCCCAAAGGTTAGGTGTATGGAAATCATTGCCGAACTCGAGCAGATGCCAAGGGGAGCATATACCGGGTCGATTGGGTATATAAGTAATGACGGCAAGATAGACTTTAATATACTCATAAGGAGTTTCGTAAAGGAAGGCAAAAGGCTAACATTTAGGGCCGGGGCAGGCATTGTGTATGACTCGATACCAGGTCGCGAACTAGATGAAACGAAATACAAGGCTGAAGGACTAATTCGTGCCCTCAACATATAGCCGAATATGAACAACTTGTTTGTTCCTTTATAAGCACATATATGGTATAGTTATTTATCCTATTTAAAAGCTCGGTTTGACCGATTCTTGTGGGATTTGTTTTTGTTTACTAAAGGAGGAGATATGAACAAAAAAATTATTATGGCACTCTTTGGTGCTACATTGGTAACTAGTGCATCTGCACTGTTCCAACATAACGGCCCTTGGACAACAGTTAAGATAGGTACAGAGGGTGCTTATCCACCATGGAACGGCACGAGCGCATCTGGCCAACTTGAGGGGGCCGAAGTGGATTTAGCTATGGACCTTTGTGCAAGGATGAGTGTAGAGTGCGTCCTCGTAGCGCAGGACTGGGACGGCATAATTCCTGCCCTTCAGAACGGTAAATATGACGCAATTATGGCTGGAATGTCCATAACTTCAGAGAGAATGGAAGTGATTGACTTTTCACAGGGTTATGCAACTGAACCAGCTTCATTTTCAACCCTTAGTTCATCGTCGGTGGCATCATTGGGAATATCTGGAAACGTCAATCTGGACTTAGGTCCGTCTGCTGATGTTGATGCACTCAAGGCAGCACTTAATGGTTCAGTGGTTGGTGTGCAGGGATCGACAACGCACGAAAACTTTGTTAGAGATGTTTTAGGTAGCTCTGTGACACTTAAGACGTACGATACACAACAAAACCTTGAGCTCGACTTAGCTGCAGGAAGGATCGACGCTGCACTGTCTGACTCCGGCTCTATGGAAGGCTTCATAGCTAGCGGTAATGGTTCTGACATTGTCTTCATTGGTCCTAAGCTTGGCGGTGGTCAATTTGGCCCTGGAGTTGGTGTAGGTTTACGTCAATCTGACTCAGACCTCAAGGACATGTTCAATAAAGCGATAAACGAAGCTAGGGCTGACGGTACATTGGCAACCCACTTCACTAAATGGTTCGGTAAAGATATATCTATGTAAAGTATTTACTTAACCTGATAAAACAAAAGCGGTTACTCAAAATAACCGCTTTTTTTATAATTACATTTTTTGCTAATTGATTCAGTTCAATCATAGTTATACTTATCTGAAAAATACATACAAACATTTAACAAAATGACAACAGCACTAAAAATAAAAAACCTAACAAAATCGTTCGGAAGTCTAGATGTAATTAAAGGGATATCCTTGACAGCGAACCAGGGCGACGTTATTTGTATCATCGGTTCTAGCGGATCAGGGAAAAGCACACTGCTTCGATGTATTAACCTCCTTGAGATTCCAGATTCTGGGGATGTATGGGTTAACGAAGAGCTTATTTCCATGACTAAAAATAAGGCCGGAGACCCTTGCCCTGCTGATTATAAGCAGGTCGACAGGATAAGGACAAAGCTTGCCATGGTGTTCCAAGACTTCAACTTATGGACCCACATGACGGTACTACAAAATGTAATAGAGTCGCCCATCCATGTGCAAAAAATTAGTAAACAAAAGGCTATCGATCGTGGCTATGATTTGTTGAAAAAGGTTGGAATCAATGAAAAGGCTGAACAATACCCGTCAAGCTTATCAGGTGGGCAGCAGCAGAGAGTTGCTATAGCTAGAGCTCTAGCTGTAAACCCTGACATATTGCTTTTTGATGAACCTACATCTTCACTCGACCCTGAATTGGTTGGTGAGGTGTTAAGGGTTATGAAGTCTCTAGCTAAAGAAGGGCGCACAATGATTGTTGTAACTCATGAGATGGGTTTCGCCAAAGAGGTAGCATCAAAGGTCGTGTTTCTTCATGATGGACTAATTGAAGAGCAGGGCGAAGCCAAGGACGTCTTTAATTCTCCAAAGTCAGAACGCTTAAAGAAGTTCCTAGCTTCGAATCTAGAAGGTTAATTGCCGATGGAATTCATTCATTTACTATCTCTTGGAGACCAGGGCTGGGGTGACGAAATGTTACGTGCTACTATGGTCACAATAATGGTTAGTATATCGGCTATGTGTATAGGCCTTTTTGTTTCTATTTTTGGAACAATATCAAAGTTATCAAAAAACAGGCTGATAAGGGCTATAGGAAATACTTATACTACTGTCGTTCGTGGGATTCCAGAGCTACTAGTAATCTATTTACTATATTTCGGCTTTAACAATGCAATCATGTCGATTGCAAACTCTTTATTCGGTTATAACCAATATATAGAGTTGCCGGTATTTTTAATTGCAGCCCTGGCGGTAGGCATTATTTCTGGGGCATACTCAACTGAAGTCATAAGGGGTGCATTCTTAGTCGTTCCAAGAGGCCAAATCGAGGCTGCAAAGTCAGTAGGAATGAACAGGTTCCTTGTTTTTTACCGAGTACTCATCCCTCAAGTGCTGAGGTACGCCTTGCCCGGGCTTGGTAATGTCTGGCAGTTAACCCTAAAAGACACTGCTCTGATAATGGTTACTGGTTTAGTCGAAATTATGAGACAGGCACATATAGCTTCTGGCTCAACGTATTCCCCATTCACCTTCTATATGTCAGCTGCGATTTTGTATTTAGTGCTAACTACGGCATCATCTAAGGCACTAAATAGTGCAGAGAATTGGGCCAACAAAGGCGTAAAAAGGGAGAAAGCATGAATATAGACGGTATTTGCATTTCACTCCCTAAGGAGTATTTAGGCCTAAAAGTTCAACTGATGTGTGACTCGCTACCAAAGCTGCTGTCAGGCATACCTTTGACGATTGAGCTAGTTGCAATATCACTCTCAATTGGGTTTATTTTAGCTATGTGCATAGCGCTTATGAGGATTTCTGGAAGTAGGCTACTAAATATAGTTTCAAGGTCATATGTGTTCTATTTTAGAGGTACGCCATTGCTAGTGCAGATATTTCTTATTTATTATGGTCTGGCTCAATTTGACTTGATAAAGGAAAGCTTTCTTTGGCCATTCTTTAGGGAGGCATATTGGTGCGGAATATTAGCGCTCACACTTAACACTGGAGCTTATACCGCAGAAATAATACGCGGCGGTTTACAGTCAGTCCCTCATGGACAGATTGAGTCTGCCAGGTCTATGGGTATGAGCGGAATTCTTCTCTATAGAAGAGTCATACTGCCGATAGCATTTAGACAGGCACTTCCAGCATACGGCAACGAGATGATTTTAATGGTAAAGGGTACCTCTCTTGTAAGCACAATAACGCTTATGGAGATAACAGGTATCGCAAGACACATTATTGCCAAGTATTGGACTCCAGTGGAAATCTTCCTGATAGCTGGGATTATTTATTTGTTCATAAACTACCTGGTAACAAGGATTGTGAGATATGCAGAGAATAGGTATACACCATACCTGCAGACGAATGAATAAAGCTGTGACTTCTATTTATTCAATACATGTCTATCACAGCAACCAATAAGCTCTCTCTCCATGGTATCAATTACATCCCTAGGGTAACAGTAGTGATCTCTGTTCTGTATTGCAGACTTCATTAGAGATGGCTTGGCTGAAGCAGATACGAAGTATGTATGTATTAGGAATATGAATGAGTCAATTTCAGGCAGACCTGCTACTACCTGTCTTTCAAACCTTAGATAAAAGTCTTCTATTTCGGTTCCTGGATTCCAGCTACACTTTTGTTGCAAATCTGGGTGCATGTCTAGGTGAGGGGTCTCTCTTATAGAGTATGCTCCGACCCTTTCATAAAAATTTCCGCTCCCTACAAAGTTATCTATTAGTTTGTGGTGGTCAGGAACTATGCTGCTTCCATCCCTCCTCTTTATGGATTTATGGAAGTAGTAGAAGGGCTTACCGATAGCTTCACCTGCCGACCACTCATTTGGATAGTTCAGGTGTACAAGGGATATGTTGTTATCTTCATTAGAAGTTTTTGAACAAACAACCACATCGCATGGGATCTTGTGCATACTGTCTTTATTTGAATATTTACCAATAAAGTCACTAATTGATTTGTAATATTTTGTTGCCTGGTTTTCTAGCTGTTGATGATACTTTGGAGATGAATGTCGATTCAGCTTGTGCTCAAGATACTCTTTAGTGTAGCCTTTGGGGAATTGTATTACGCTGTTTTTACTATAGTTACTGCCAACCGGTTTAAATATACGGGTTTTTGGGCTTGACTGTGGGAATCCATCGACCAAGGTGTCGGTATAGTTAAGGTAGTCCGTATTTAATTTGCCAATGCTACTACTAAAGTGACTGATCATTGTTATTATTGTTTACTTGTTAATGACAGAAAAATTCAACAAAGCATTTAATTATGTGATCAATGTTTTCAGTTGAAATACCCATATGGCAGACTAACCTAGATTTTCCTGAGGTAAAAGTTGTGTTAACTTTGTTCTCAAAAAGGTGTCTACTCAAGTCACCCTCAATGTCTTCAGAAAACTCAATGAAAACCATGTTGGTTTGTGTGTCCTTATAGGTTACCTCTAGTTGTTCAATTGTTGACAGTCCGTCGGCTAGTCTTTTAGCGTTACTGTGGTCATCACTGAGGCGCTCTATGTTGTTCTGTAATGCGTACAGGCCACAACCAGCTATAATTCCTACCTGCCTCATGCCACCACCTAGAAGTTTACGAATCCGTTTAGCTTTCTCGATAAGCTCTTTATTTCCAAGCAGCAGAGATCCTACCGGGGAGCCCAAACCTTTCGATAGACAGACAGAAACAGAATCAATATTGCTAGTCAATGACTCTAACGACAGACCGGAATGAACATGGGCATGAAAAATCCTGGCACCATCTAGGTGAATCTTTAATCCTGACTTGTGAGCAAGTCTACATACTTCATCAATTTTGTGTTGATCTTGAACTTTTCCCGACACTGTATTCTCTAGGCATACTAGTTTGGTTATTGGGTAGTGCGAATCGTCAGGCTTGATTTCATTTTTCAAAGACTCGACTGTCAGCTCGTCGTTATAGTTAGTATCAATAGGGGAAAGGGCAACACTTCCAAGCACTGACGCTCCATGGGCCTCATGAGAGAACGAGTGATACTCTCTACCTACTAATGCTTCCTCTCCTCTGTTGCAATGTGACAGTATTGCTGCCAAATTGCTTTGAGTACCGGATGGAAAGAATAATGCAGAATCTTTATGGAACATTTCTGCAGCAAAAGATTGTAGCTCTAATACGGTAAAATCTTCGCTATAAACGTCATCACCTAGTGGCGACCTGTAGGCGGCTTTAAGCATGTCTTCACTTGGAAGGGTAACAGTGTCGCTTCTAAGGTCGATCAAAGTTCCACTTATACTTGTTGATTGATTTAAGGTACTATTATGATAACTGTACATAATTAGAGCCAGAGTTGGTTATAGTGAATTAAATTATAATCCCGAAAAAATGTTTTTATGGTTAATATTTAATTGAGCTATATTCTAGGGTCTGAACTTTGATGTCATGGGGTAGCGCCGCTCCTTACCGAAGGCATTTCTACTGATTTTTGGACCTGGGGCTGATTGTCTGCGCTTGTATTCATTATTTAAAACCATGCCACTAATCTTGGACACAGTTTCCTTATCGAATCCTTGGTCAATGATTTGCTGAACTGACTGTTTGCGTTCAACAAATAGGCCAAGTATCTGGTCTAGCTGATCATATGGTGGCAATGTGTCTGAATCGACCTGGTTAGGAGAAAGTTCTGCTGATGGTTCTCTGTCAATAACTCGTTGTGGTATCGCCTCTGAGACAGAGTTTCGATATTTTGCTAGCCTGTACACTAAAGTTTTGGAAATGTCCTTTAGTGGAGCGAAACCTCCAGACATATCGCCATAAAGGGTGGCATAACCAACAGCCATCTCGGACTTGTTACCAGTAGTTAATAATATTTTGCCTGTTTTGTTTGATATAGCCATCAACATGGATCCTCTGATCCTAGCTTGCAGGTTCTCTTCGGTGGTGTCTGCCTCTAATCCATGAAATATTTCACTGAGCTGAGAATTAAAAGTGTCCACTATTGGGTGTATTGGGATGTTTTGTAATTCAACACTTAGCATGTCTGCTTGAGATTTTGCATCCTCAAGACTCATATTAGAGGTGTATTCATAAGGCATCATCACTGCTTGTACGTTTTGACTTCCCAAAGCATCAACAGCTATAGCTAGGGTTAATGCTGAATCAATACCGCCAGATAGACCTATAATTGCGCCATTGAATACACTATTTTTTTCAATATAGTCTTTGGTTGAGAGCACCAAAGCTTGATACACAGTTTGCTCTATCGATTGTGATGGAGGGGTGCTATTAGATTTTATTGACAAGTCATAAGTCATTTCTTGAAAAAAAGGTAACTGATGGGTGACATTGCCTGACTTATCCATAGCAAATGAACCACCATCAAATACAAGCTCATCCTGCCCACCGACACTGTTTACATATATAAAATCAACATTGTTTTCAGTGACTCTTTGCTTTATGGCTTTAATTCGTTCTTTATGCTTACCCACCTGAAATGGTGAGGCATTGATACTTATAATTGTGTCGGCTCCGTTGTTAGCGGCCATGTTGACAGGGTCATAGGACCATGAGTCTTCACAAACAACAACTCCAATCTTTTTATTTTGGCATTCAAATACTAATGAATTGCTACCACTAGCAAAATATCTCTTCTCATCAAAAACACCATAATTAGGAAGTATCTGTTTGTGATAATTTCTAGACCTACCGTTCTGAATTAAATAGGCACTGTTATATAGCTTATCTCCATCCCTTGTGGGAGCACCAAAAATAATAGCAATCTGTCTAGGAATATTGTTAATGATGAAATCAATTGCATCCTCAACTTGATTAATGAAGCCTTCTCTAAGAACAAGATCCTCTGGAGGGTATCCAATTAATGATAGCTCTGGAAAAACAAGTAAATGTGCGCCAGAATCATGCGCCTTTATGGACATGTCAACAATTATTTTAGTGTTATTACTAATATCTCCAACAATAGGGTTAATTTGAGCGATTGAGATTTTTGCAGAGTCTTTTCCACTTGAAAGTTTTTCTAGCTGTTCTTGCCAAAATATGGACTTCGATTTATTGTTATTGATTATTGCATGCTCAAGTTTAGTGTTAGCGACAACTTCAGCTGGGTTTAATCCCAAAATATCGGCAAATAGCCATGCGTGCGTCTCAGATAGTGCCGACTTGCCAGAGCTGTATTTACTCAAGTTTGATTGGTTTATGTTGTATTCTTGAGAAATTCTATAGTCTGAGAATCCAGTCCTACTACGGACTTCAGCCAGATATTCTTTGGTCAGAGTGGTCATATTATTTCAACTCATTTTGTTCTATTATTTACCATTATAGTTATTTTTTACTTGTAGTGTTATTAATTAACTAAAGTTAAAAAATACCAGTAAGTTAAATAATACATAATTAGTATATAACTATTTGATTTAACGATAAAAAAATAAATATATGTTTTATATACATATAACTGTTGAATTATTAGTAGAGTTAATGTATATTTAACTAAAAATAGTAATAATAGTAAGAACGAACAATGAACAATATGCACAAACACTTGTTGAATGAATCTGAATTGAATGCAGAAGCTGTAAGACTGCAGCATAAAGCATATTTAGGTGATTCTGATGCTCAATACGCATTGGCAGATGTGTTTCAGAAGGGTAGGGGGGTTGATAAGAACACGGTACATGCCTTTTTTTGGTATAAAAGGAGCGCTCAGCAGGGTCATGTGGCTGCACAGTTTAATGTTTGGTATTCTTATCTGACTGGTGAAGGTGTTGAAACAAACTTAGAAAAATCAGACGCCTGGTACAGGGTAGCGTCTAATAATAACATCAATATTACAGATGCTTCTGTGATTAAAAAAATGTTAAATGTGTCATAGTTTTTTTTTATGAGGTCGCTTTGAAGAGCTTTACTCCTTGAGTTCTTCAATGCCGGCATCATTTAGTGATATTATGTTCGCAAATTGTCTGCCATATTCGTTATAATCAAGTCCATAGCCAACCACTATTTCGTTCGGTATGGTGAAAAGGGAATAGTCTATATCTACCGCAACCTCTCTCCTTGATGGTTTGGTTAAAAGGGCTGCTATTTCAACATCTTTTGCGCCCTTATATTTCAAATATTCTTTCACCGCAGCAAGGGTTCTTCCAGTATCAATAATATCTTCGAATATTACAATATTTTTTTCGGTTATGCCTTTTTTGAGATCAAGAACTATTTGAGGTTTTCCATTCGTTTTACCGTTCTTGTACGATTTTACTATGAGAAATTCCACCTGGACATCGATATCTAGCTGTCTTATTACATCTGCCATAAATACAAAAGCGCCCTTCAACAGACCGATAGCGATCACCTCTTTACCTTTGTATTTATCGTTTAACTGTTTTGCTAAACCATTTACGGCTGTCGCTATCTCTTCTTTGGTAACTATTACACTTTTTTGATATTCTCTCATAGTAAAGTTGTTTGAGATCTTTAACCGGAAGTATAACCTTATATAAAGCTAACTAAAAAAAATACTACCAATATTAGTTGTTATTTTGCATACTACGTGACACAGTTCTAATGTTAAGAAATACGTTGTTACAATTATTTTTTATTATATTTAGTAGACTTGCACACTGAATTGGATTAAACTTATTGTCTTGCAGTTCGCTACTTACATGAAACTGTAATAGTTGCAGTGAGATTGTAATAATTGATGAATCGAACTGTTTTTTTTGTTTTATTAAGAGGAGAAAAAATGAATAAATTGATAAAAATTTCTGCTGTGTCTCTATTGGCAATGGGTGTCTATAGTGCTCAAGCATCTACTTTGAGCGATGTACAGGCTAAGGGTAGCGTATCTTGTGGTGTGTCAAAAGGTTTAGCTGGATTTTCTGCTGCTGACTCTGCTGGCGTATGGACTGGTGTCGATGTTGACGTTTGTCGTGCAGTTGCTGCTGCTACACTTGGAGATGCTACTAAAGTTAAGTTTGTACCTCTGACAGCTAAAGAGCGCTTCACTGCTTTGCAGTCTGGTGAGATTGACATGTTAAGTAGAAATACTACTTGGACTATCACACGTGACGCTTCACTAGGGCTTAACTTTGCTGGTGTTAACTACTATGATGGTCAAGGCTTTATGGTTAAGTCTTCTCTAGGTATTAACTCTGCTATGGAACTTGGTGGCGCTGCTGTTTGTATCCAAGCTGGTACAACAACTGAGCTTAATCTAGCTGACTGGGGTAAAGCAAATAATATTGACTATACTTCTGTAGTTTCTGATACCAATGCACAGACATTGTCAAACTATGACTCAGGTCGTTGCGATGTTTTAACAACTGACGCTTCTGGGTTATACTCAATGAGAGCTGCATCTAATGACCCTTCAGAGCACGTAGTATTACCTGAGATTATCTCTAAAGAGCCTCTTGGCCCTGTAGTACGTCAAGGTGACGATGCGTGGTTTAATATCGTAAGATGGTCACTAAACGCAATGATCACAGCTGAAGAGATAGGCGTAACTAGCGCTACCGTTGATGATGTTTCAAACAACCCTGAGCGTGAGCGCTTAATGGGTCGTTCTGGCAACACTCACGAGTATGTTGGTTTAAATTCAGATTGGACTTACCAAATAGTTAAGCAGGTAGGTAACTACTCTGAAAGCTTCGAGCGTAATATTGGTATTAACACACCAATTGGTATCGCACGTGGTGTTAACGCTCTATGGACCGACGGTGGTATTCTTTATTCACCACCATTCAGATAAGCAGTAACATAGTAATATAATAACCAGCCTATTTAATAGGCTGGTTTTTTAATATAGGCTCAAATGAAGCAATCAAAATCATTATTCTCTTTGCTTAGCAATAACGAAGTAAGGGGTTATGTCTTTCAAGCCGTAGCATTGTTTGCAATAGTTTTTATGGCTTACGTTGCGATAGACAATCTATTTATTAATATTGAAGCTCGCAGCATTCACACAGGATTTTCATTTCTAAAGAATAGAGCAGGGTTTGATATTAGTGAATTTCTTATAGATTACACTCCTGAGCATTCCAACCTAAGGGTTTTTTATGTTGGACTTCTTAACACTATTGTTGTAGCAATAGTAGGCATATTCTTTGCCACAATTATTGGACTTCTTATAGGTATCGCTAGGCTTTCCAATAACTATTTAATTTCCAAGCTTGCTGGAGGCTATATTGAATTATTTCGCAACATTCCAGTACTTTTGCAGATATTATTTTGGTACAACATATCTCTCATAATTTTCCCACACCCTCGCAAGAGTTTCGAATTCTTTGACGCTATTTTTATAAACAAAAGAGGCTTCTACTTACCTAAACCTATTGCCGAAGATGGATTCTTATGGGTTGTTGTGGCTCTTGTAGTTGCTATAGTTAGCGTGATTGCAATGAAGCGATATTTTAAGAAAAAACATGAAAAAACTGGCACCTATACTTCTACATTTTTGTATTCGACCTTGCTAGTTATTGGTTTACCTGCTTTTGTGTATTTCATTATTGGGTCACCACTCCATCTAGATTACCCTGCACTAAAAGGATTTAACTTTAAAGGTGGGATGGTTTTTTCACCTGAATTCACCGCACTCGCATTCGCTCTAAGTGTATATACTGCAACATACATCGCAGAAGCTATTAGGTCTGGCATTGAAGCGGTTGACAAAGGCCAGAAAGAGGCCGCAGCTGCGATTGGTTTGACCCCAGTACAATCACTAAAATTGGTAGTTATGCCGCAGGCTTTAAGGGTGGCAATACCACCTACAATTAATCAGTACTTAAATTTAACAAAAAATTCATCGCTAGCTACCGCTATAGGCTACCCAGAGCTGATGTCAGCTTTCGGTGGCACAGTTCTAAACCAGGTAGGCCAAGCAGTAGAAATATTGGGAATGACGATGCTTGTTTACCTGGCTATATCATTGGCAATATCCCTGGTACTTAATATCGTCAATAAAAAGATGAGCATAAAGGGGAGGTGATATGGCCATATACGAACTAAATGCCCCCAAAAAGGTGCCAATAACTCAAATTGGTGCCATACGCTGGCTTAGACATAATCTATTCTCATCTTGGATAAATGCAGCTTTAACTATATCAGCCATTTATATGCTGTATATAGTCATACCACCACTGCTTGACTGGATGATAATAAGTGCAAATTTCAAATTTGGCACGGTCGACTTGTTTGGTTATAGTATAGAGTTTTCTGAAGCTATGGCTACTAACAATGACTGTGGTCGTTCTGCTGCATGTTGGCCATATATTTATGAAAAGATTTATATGTTCACTTACGGTTTTTATCCAAGAGAAGAGTCGTGGCGCCCGGATGCTGTATTTTGGCTCACATTAGGCGCGTTTATAGTTATTAAGCTTATAAAAAAATACAAGCATAAAAACATAGTTTTTCTTGCTATTACGATTATGTACCCTATAGTTTCATTTATTTTAATAAGTGGCGGAAGCTTTGGTCTTGTCCATGTAGAGACCCACCAGTGGGGCGGGCTAATGCTAACATTGGTTATAGCTTCTGTTGGCATATTGGTTTCATTCCCTATAGGTATATTATTAGCTCTTGGCCGCCAATCAAACCTCAAAGTGATTAACTTTTTGTCAACTATATTTATTGAATTTATTCGTGCTGTTCCTTTGATCACTATTCTTTTTATGGCCTCATTTGTATTACCACTATTTTTCACTGAAAGTATGGACTTTGATAAGCTATTAAGAGCACTTATAGGAATTGCACTTTTCCAAGCAGCTTACTTTGCTGAAGTAGTGCGTGGCGGTTTACAGGCCATACCCAAAGGGCAATACGAGGCAGCTGACGCGATTGGTCTTAATTATATTAAAAAGAACGTACTAATTATTCTGCCGCAGGCGTTAAAAATTTCAATACCCAACCTGGTTGGTTCATCAATTTCTTTATTCAAGGACACTACACTAGTACTTATCATTGGCCTGATGGATATGTTAGCCATGGTAAATATGACAAGTAACGACCCTTACTGGCTGGGTAGAGAAACAGAAGGATTTGTTTTCGTAACAATGGTAATGTGGGTTCTATTGTATTCCATGTCTAGATACTCAAGGAAGCTTGAATACCGTTTTAATACGGAACATACTAATTAAATAAAGGCTCTAATTATGCAAAGTAAAAGCAAAGACAGTAAAAACATTATAGAAATAACGAATCTAAACAAATGGTATGGTGACTTTCAGGCGCTAAACAACATTAATCTAAATGTAAAAGAAGGTGAGATAATTGTCGTATGTGGCCCCTCAGGTAGTGGCAAGTCTACACTAATTCGTTGCGTAAACTTTTTAGAAAAGTTTCAGGAAGGAGAAATTATAGTTGACGGAACAATTTTAACAGATGATGCAAACAAAATAAGAGAGGTAAGGTCTGAGGTATCAATGGTGTTTCAGCACTTCAACTTATTTCCACACCTAACAATACTAGACAATTTGACTTTAGCTCCTATATGGGTTCATAGCAAAACGAAAACAGAATCTAAAGAAAAAGCGTTTAAATTACTAGATAGAGTTGGCATTAGGGACCAAGCTGAAAAATACCCAAACCAGTTAAGCGGTGGGCAGCAGCAGCGAGTTGCTATTGCTCGTGCATTGTGCACTAACCCAAAAATTATGCTATTTGATGAGCCAACTTCAGCACTAGATCCAGAAATGATTTCAGAAGTCCTAGATGTAATGGTTGAGCTTGCAAAAGAAGGCATAACAATGATTTGTGTTACTCATGAAATGGGCTTTGCTAAAAAGGTTGCAAATCGCATCATATTCATGGATTATGGACAAATAATTGAGGAAAATGACCCAGAAAACTTCTTTAACAACCCGGAATCAGACAGACTTCGCCTATTTTTAGACCAAATACTGACAAAATAGCATTTAATACACATTAAAACTGTTTTTGTTCTAACCTAAGTTTTGACGTAAAACGTTTGTTTTGATAAACTTCAACTTTAATATCAATAAATAAGTTTAAGAACTATTCATGGCCTTCTTTAAAAAACGTAAGAAAATAGAAAAAGCAATTGATTGGAATAAGGAAATCAAGCGCAATAGAGCTATAGATACAAGCGCTGTTCAACAAGGTTTCAATTTTAATGAAAACATTGCTATAAATGATGATAAAGGTACATCAAGGACTAAGTGGGGACTAAGTTATAAAATAGGTGAGTTAAGTGAAAATCATATTAAAGTTTTACTTAAATGTAAAGAAGAGAATACCGCTGAAGAATTGATGAAAATTTTGAATAGGACTAATAAATCTAAATTTAAAAATAACATATTAAATCCCTTGATTGAATTAGGGTTTTTTGAAAGAACAATTCCAGAAAAATTAAAGAGTCCTAATCAAAAATATCGATCTACTGGAATATTTGTTAAAAAAATACCAGTAACTTGAATATTTTTAAAAGTGACCCTTAAATTTTAGTTTTTAGACACTTTTGTTGCTTAGCCACCTCTTGCCCTCACTCGATAAACTTCTCTTCCCTGTTTTCTACTTCTTGTTTTATATGTAACCTATTGATTTATATATAAATTTACTATTTTTTCTTTATTTATATTATTTTTTTATTGTTTTTGGTAAAATTGTTGTTAATTTATCCTCTTTATTTATTATGAAAAAAATTATTTTTGCAGTTTTTCTTTACTCTTTGTCCTTTTCAGTTCTTTCTCTTACTTTTGTTAATGGAATAGTTAGCGACCCCAAGTTGGATAAAATTAACATACTAGAAGATTCTCTTAAATCTCTTTCTTCTGAGTTAAACTCTTATAAATCTGAATTGGAAAGTTACGTATCAAGTAATATTGAATTAAATGCTCAAGTTTTAAATCTAAAAAGTTCTAACAGTAATATCTCAAATAATGTCGTTAAACTTGAAAGAAGTGTCTCTAATCTTACAAAACAAAACTCTTTGTTGAAGTCTGAAAAGAATAAAATTAGTGGTATTAATCGTACCCTTTCCTTTCAACAAAAAGACTTAAATACAAATTTAAAAGATCTTAAGCTTGTTATATCAAACCTAAAAGATCAGAATAATTCTCTATCCTCTAAGAACTCTGAACTTAGTAAAACTGCAGTCATTAATACTGCAGCTACAAACAATGATGTTAATAGTATTCAATCTAAGTTGGCAGAGTCCGATAAAAAGACTGTAGCTCTTAATAAGCAAATTTCTGATCTTAAATCACAACACTCTAAACAGTCATTAACAATTAATAATTTAAATAGCAAAATTAAACGTCAAACACAATTAATTTCAAAAGCCGCGGACTCAAAATCAATTCAACTTCTTAATGAAATTAAGACACTTGAAAACACTTTAAATGTTGTGAAAGCCTCTAATTTAAATTTATCTTCGTCTATTATTGAATTACAGTCTTTAAAGTCAGATAGTAACAATAAATTAGGCCAAATTAAAATCAAAAACGATGCGATTTCTTCTGAAAATACTAGGCTTATCGGTGAGTTAAATACACTTACTACAGAAAATAACGAGCTATTGTCAAGTCAATATTTGTTTTCAACTGTAAATTATTACTTGATATTTTCGACACTGTTTGGTTTAATTGTTGGAATTGTTGTGAGCTTTATTGTTGCTCGCATTTATTTACAAAAAAGAGACGATTTTTATAGTTTAAATCGTACTTATTAAATGATTTTAGAAAGTATTAATACCTATATTTAATTTTATTTCTAGAGTCAAATATGCCTTCAAAAACTGGTATTTTATTAACCAACCTCGGAACCCCTAAATCCCCTTCAAAGACTGATGTAAAAGCATTTCTTTCTGAATTTCTGTCTGACAATAGAGTTGTTAAACCTAAAAATAAATTAATTTGGTGGCTCATTTTAAATTTAATAATATTGAACACTAGGCCAAAAAAATCTGCTATTAATTATGCCAAAATTTGGCAACGTTTTGGACCAGGATCTCCCCTATTAGATATAACTAATCTACAGTTATCTGGAGTTAAAAAAGTGCTTAGCAAAAGTTATGATAATTTAACTTTTGAAGTTGGAATGAGATATGGGAAACCGTCCATATCAAAAGCCTTAAGAAAGCTTAAATCTAGCGGTAATAATAAAATCATTATTTTACCTCTTTATCCTCAAAATGCTGGTGCAACTACACTTTCAACTCTTGATGCAGTTAATTATGAGGTCAAATCTTGGGTTGACAGCCCAGAAATAATTTTTATTAATGATTACCATAACAATACTGGTTATATAAATTCTCTAGCATCTTCAATAACTGATCACCAAAAATTGCACGGTAAGCCTGACAAGTTAGTTATCTCATTTCATGGTATCCCAAAGAGTTACATCGATAATGGAGATATTTACTATGATCAGTGCTTAAATACCTCTCAAATACTTGCTAATACTTTGAACTTACTTTCGAACGAGTACTGTGTTACCTTCCAGTCTATTTTTGGAACTGAAGAATGGATTAAGCCTTACACAGAGGACACCTTAAAGTCTTTGGCTTTAGATGGTTTAAAGCACGTACAGGTTGTGTGTCCTGGATTCTCAGCCGATTGCCTAGAAACACTAGAAGAGATTGATATAGAAAATAGAGCATATTTTATAAATGCAGGCGGCAAAACTTTTAGCTACATTCCAGCCCTTAACGATCGATCTGATCATATTTTGGCACTATCTGACATCATACAATCTAAGATTGTGTAAATATCCTGTACTTTTATTCGCATAATTTATATTATGTTAAATTAGTACTATTTTCATCCAAACTGATTAGGAAATGCTCGCCCCTACTTTGAGATAATAATATGTTCAAAACCTAGCATTATGTAGTCATTTATTTTTGCGGGGCCACTGACTGCTACATCTACAATATCTATGTATTCATCATCATCTGTATTGTTCCAGGAAGAGTTAACACCACAAACATGTAAGCTTACCCCATCTTTATTTAGATTATGTAATATATTCATAGCTATGGGCTGATCTTTTTTACGGCTTTTTATTAATTCGAACTGCTCATCGCCGTGTGAAACGATTGCAAATTCTAAATCTGGGTATTTTATATTTAGTTTAATTATTAGTGACTGAATCATGGGAGAGGCCCACTGCCATGTGTTGTCTTGCCACTCAATTACCTCAAAAACTACGCCCTCTGGCTCAACATTGCCATTTACTATTGAATCAACCTTTTGATGTGTGATTTCTTCTTGTGCAATGGAAAATGAATTGATTGCAAATAACATAACTGAAAAAATTATAAATAATGACCTTACTAATCTAGGCATCAGCTCTTCAAATAATTATATATCTACCATTAGAATACCATTATTGCTTATAAATTCAAAATTAAAGTTATATAGCCCTTTTTCAAATAAATTTTTGTGTCAAATTCATATAGTATTGTGTAAACTCTAATTTTTCTTGATACAATGGCGAGAAATTATTGCCATCACAGAATTGAAAAATATTAGTCAAAACAGCGCAACTATTAACTATATATTATTGTTTTCGTTAGTGCTTATATGGGGAACCTCGTTCCTATTAATTAATAGAAGCCTGCTATCTTTCATCCCAGAGCAGGTTGTTCTAATAAGGCTTTGGATTGCTGCAATTGTAATGCTCTTTGTTTTACTGATTAAAAACAGAAGGCTGCCTTTAGGCATCGTTTCTTGGTTTCACTTTTCCCTACTTTCAGTGATTGGCAACATACTCCCCTTCTGGCTTATCGCTGTTGGTCAAACTACAATATCTTCTGGGCTGGCCGGCCTCTTAATGGCTGTTATGCCACTTTTTACTATTGTGCTAGCTCATCTTTTCCTTAAGGATGACAAGATAAATCGTTACAAAATGGCTGGCTTTGTAATAGGTTTCTCTGGTGTTGGCTTTATACTTGCACCAACAATTGCTAGCTTTCCAGAGAGTACCTTAAGTGTATTGCTGGTCCTTATAGCGTCTTTATGTTATGCAGTAAACACTGTAATTACAAAAATTATAAGACAGTACGACCCTATTGTTGTTAGTTCAGGCGTCCTCATCTCTTCAAGCGTTATAGCTTCTCTTATTTGGCCACAAAGCTTAATATCAATTGAGATTTCGAGTGCTAGTACAGTTAGCTTAATAAGTGTATTATTGTTAGGTGTTCTACCTACAGGACTGGCTGCATTGATATACTTTAATATTATTAATCGAACTGGGCCAACATTTTTGTCAAACATCAATTACTTAATTCCAGTTGTTGCATATTTCCTCGGCGCACTTGTGCTCAATGAGGTTGTGTTGTGGCATGATTTACTTGCATTATTACTGATAATTTTTGGAATTTTCATATCAAGAAAAAAGGTTCCATCAATAAAAGTATAAGTCTTGATATGAACGAACTTCACAATATACATCTAAATAACCATAATATAGACTATGAATGCCATGACAATGACTCCATACTTGAGGCTGGTCTTCGTAAAGGGTTGTCAATGTTTTATATGTGCAATAATGGGTCCTGTGGCTCATGTAGCGCAAAATTAATTAAGGGGAATATACATAAATTAAAGCACCACGACTATACCTTAAAGCCTAAACAGAAAAGAAATAATGAATTTTTGATGTGCTGTAACTCACCATCATCAGATGTAATTCTTGATGTTGACTTAATTGGCGATGTTCGTTCAATAATATCACAAAATATAGATACTAAAGTTAAATCGATCGATTTTATTGGCGATAATTTATGTGCACTAACATTAAGGACTCCAAGGTCTAAAACATTGCAGTTTATGGCGGGACAAGACGTTGAACTATCTTTTAATAGTAAAACATCAAGATACCCTATAGCATCTTGCCCTTGCCATGGTCTAGAACTTGAATTTCATATAAGAAAGGATGCAAATGATCAATTTTCACAAGAATTATTCAATGGCATTCTTAAATCTAAGTCTTTAGTTGAGCTGGAAGGACCCAAGGGTATATTTGTTCTAAAAGAAGACTCTACTAGACCCATGGTGTTTATTGCATGTGATATTGGTTTTGCACCTATAAGAAGCCTGATTGAGCATTCTTTTTCGCTAGAAATGTCAAATCCAATAAGTTTCCATTGGGCCTACCCTTTAGATGAAAATTCTCCATATTTAGACAACCATGCACAGTCATGGAAGGTTGTTTTAGACGACTACAACTATAATCCAATACCTTATAAGTGTTCAACCTCTAGTGACAATTGCTTTAAAGAAATTTCACGTTCAATTTTTGACTCTCTAGACTTGAGTAGTATTAATAGATCTGAGGTTTATATTTCTGCCCCAGCTGAGGTTTTAATTTATCTTGGAGAGTTGTTGCTAAATAATGGGTTAAACGAATACCAACTTATTGCCTCCCCTGTTTGATAAATATATACTTATCCAATAATATTTTATTTATCAAATTGAGATATATTTATTTAAATTCCTGAAACTCCCTACCCGTATACTTTTCACAGTTTTTTATTGAAAAAACATAAAACAATCCTTGCAAATACAGGCTAAATACACTATATTTAGTTGGAGATTAATTTATCAACACTATATGTAGTGTTTTCTTATTTAGAGAGTATGAACAGCAATATTAAAGTTATTAAAAGAAACGGCGAAAAAGAATCCATAGATATGGAGAAAATTCATCGCGTTGTTCATTGGGCTTCACAAGACCTTAATAATGTCAGTGTTTCACAAGTTGAAATTAATGCACAGCTTGCTTTTTTTGATGGTATTAAAACTGAAGATATACACGAAACTATTATAAAGTCTGCTGCTGATTTAATTTCTACGGACTTTCCTGATTACCAGTATTTAGCTGCACGACTAGCTATCTTTCATTTACGTAAAAAGGCATTTAAATCATTTACACCGCCGCCCTTATTAGATCACATAAAGAAGTACACTGGTTTAGGAATTTACGACAAAGACTTATTGGATAAATACAGCGATGATGAAATAATAGAGCTTGATAGGTATGTTGACCACTGGCGCGACATGAACTTTTCTTATGCCGCCGTTAAACAGCTTGAGGGTAAATATTTAGTACAAAATCGTGTTACAGGTGAAATCCATGAGTCCCCTCAACAACTATATATTTTAGTAGGCATGTGCCTGTTTCAAGAATACGAACCAAAAGCCCGCCTTGATATAGTTAAACGCTTTTATGACGCAGCATCATTATTTAAAATTTCATTGCCTACACCCATCATGGCTGGCGTGCGCACCCCAACCAGGCAATTTTCATCATGCGTATTAATAGAGGCTGACGACGACCTTGACTCCATCAGTGCAGCATCTGGGGCTATTGTTAAGTATGTATCACAAAGGGCAGGTATTGGCATAAATGGTGGCCGAATCAGGGCAATAGGAAGCCCCATTCGTGGCGGTGAGGCTACACACACTGGATGTGTTCCTTTTTATAAACATTTCCATACAGCAGTTAAGTCATGCTCTCAGGGAGGAGTACGTGGCGGTGCTGCTACCCTATTCTACCCACTATGGCATCTTGAGGTAGAGGGGTTGTTGGTTCTCAAGAATAATACCGGTACAGATGAAAATCGTATTCGACATCTAGACTACGGTGTACAGTTCAATGGACTTATGTATCAAAGATTTTTGGGCGATAGAGATATCACATTGTTTTCACCTAATGATGTTCCAGGACTATACGACGCATTCTTTGCTGACCAAAAAGAATTTAAACGTTTATATGAAAAGTATGAACAAGATGAATCTATACGCAAACAAACAATAAAAGCCAGAGAACTTTTCGTTAAGTTTATGCAAGAAAGAGCAAACACTGGACGAATTTATTTACAGAATGTTGATCATTGTAATACTCACAGTGCATTTGATCCTGAATATGCACCCATTAGGCAGTCAAACCTGTGTATGGAAATTACGTTGCCAACTAAGCCGCTATATTCTGTTCAGGATGAAAACGGAGAAGTTGCTCTGTGCACTCTGTCTGCAGTAAATTTAGGTGCACTAGAATCCCTTGATGAATTAGAAGATATCACTGAAATAATTGTCCGTGCATTAGATTCTCTACTTGATTATCAAGACTACCCTATCAAGTCCGCAGAATCAGCAAGTAAGAATCGACGAACCCTTGGAATTGGTGTTACTAATTTAGCCTATTATTTAGCAAAGAACAATGCAAAGTACTCAGACGGCTCTGGAAATCAGCTGATTCATAGAACCTTTGAAGCGCTCCAATATTACTGCCTAAAAGCCTCCAATAAGTTGGCCCGTGAGCTAGGTGCATGCCCTTCCTTCTCTGAAACTCAATACGCCAAAGGCAAGATGCCGATAGACACTTACAAAAAAGATATAGACAAATTTTGTAAAAATAAACTTGAACTTGATTGGAAATCTCTACGCAAAGATATTGTCTCTACAGGTCTTAGGAATTCAACGCTAACTGCACTAATGCCTTGCGAAAGTTCTTCGCAAATATCAAACTCTACCAATGGAATTGAACCTCCAAGAGGGTTTGTGTCTATAAAACAATCCAAGGATGGAATACTAAAACAAATAGTTCCAGACTATGAGCAACTGAAAGATCAATATGAACTGTTATGGGATATTAAAGGTAATGAAGGGTATTTGCAGCTTTGTGGGATTATGCAAAAGTTTGTTGACCAATCAATATCAACTAACACTCACTACGACCCATCACTATTTGAGGGCAATAGAGTTCCAATGAAGTTATTCTTAATGGATATGCTTAAGGCCTATAAATATGGCATTAAGACGCTTTATTATCACACTACTAGAGATGGGGCTGCGGATGATATAGAAGAAAAACAGAGTGACGATGCCTGCGCCGACGGCGTCTGTAAATTATAAAGGTCAATACATGTCTTTTAGTATTTTTAGCAAAAAAATAAGTAACACATTAACTCAACCAATGTTCTTTGGTGATACTGTAAATGTTGCACGTTTCGATAAACAAAAATTTGAAATATTTGAAAAATTAACAGAAAAACAGCTATCATTTTTCTGGAGACCTGAAGAAATAGATGTATCTAAAGACAAGATGGACTTTGCAAATCTTTTACCAAACGAAAAACATATTTTTCTGTCAAATCTGCAATATCAAATTCTTCTTGATTCAGTTCAGGGAAGGTCACCAAATATTGCTCTGCTGCCAATTGTGTCTTTACCTGAGCTTGAAAATTGGATTGAAACTTGGTCATTCTCAGAAACTATTCATTCACGCTCCTATACACACATTATTCGCGCCATTGTAAATGAACCTGGAGTAGTGTTTGACGACATAATGAAAACTGAAAAGATTATAGAAAGGGCTGAAAATGTGTCCAAACACTATGACGAATTGATTAAGTGTACTCAGGCTTACTTACTTCATGGAGAAGGTAAACACACTATAGAAGGTAACGAAATAAATGTAGACTTGTACTGCCTGAAAAAGAAGCTATACATGACTTTGTTTTCAGTTAATATCTTAGAGGCTATCCGTTTTTATGTGTCTTTTGCTTGCTCATTCGCCTTCGCTGAACGTAAAGTAATGGAAGGTAACGCAAAAATTATTAAATTGATTGCTCGTGATGAGGCTCTACACCTTACTGGCACTCAACAGATGCTTAATCTGATGAGCGATGGGAAAGATGACCCGGATATGGCCAAAATTGCAAAAGAGTGTGAGGACGAAGTTATTGAGATGTTTAAAGATGCAACTCAGCAAGAAAAGGAATGGGCAGACTATTTATTTAGCAACGGGTCAATGATAGGGCTAAATGCTGAAATTTTAAAGCAGTACCTTGAGTATATAACTAATGTCCGCATGAAGGCTCTAAATTTAAAACCTTTTTTTGATGAATGCACTAATCCACTCCCATGGATTAACCACTGGCTTGACTCTGACAACGTTCAGGTTGCCCCACAAGAAACAGAAATTACTTCATACTTAGTTAGTGCTATCGATAACACCTTAGAAGAGACGGACGCTGATTTTGGTAATTTTAAACTTTAAAGTAGAACCAAATGGATAATGCATGTTCAAGATTGATGTCGATAATATTTATGGAAAAACTGAATCATTATACGTTTATGGTGAACAATCAATCCTTACCGAGCTTGAAGACCACAACGTATTTATAGATTATAGTTGCAGGCAGGGACATTGCGGTACATGCATATTAATACTATTGTCTGGAGAAGTAAGACATCAAAACACGTTAGTGCCATTATCTAGGGGAGAAATATTGGCTTGCAGCTGTGTGCCCATAACTGACATTAAAATTAGCTTAAGAGACTGAGCGGCTAGCTAAGTAATCTATAACTTCTACTGAGTTGCCACTGAAAACTACTCTGTTAATCTTTTTTTTAATTTGATATGAATACATAGGATCGTAATATTCAAATAGAAGTTTCTCAATTACTGGAATAAAACCGTCAAAGTTACCATCTTTTTCATATTTATCTAGTGCACTGGTAACTAGGTTAAGCATTTCTTTGTAGCGCTCAAGACCTAATCTTTTTTGTATTTTATTAATACTTCCTAGCCAGTAATTTGAGAAATTAATGAAACCATTTTCATTGTCTACACTACAAAACTCTGTGTACATACTGGTCACATATTCATCCATACTTATTTTTATTCTTTGATCTATATTGGTTTCTAAGATAATTAGATCAGCAATCTTTGTATTTTTTTGAACACACTCAGGAATGTGTAGGTTGCCTATGTTAGAGCCTTCATCTTCGAAAACTAGATGAGCAAGTCTTTGCTTTTTTACTAGCTCAATGCCTAGCTGATTTTCGAATGAAATCTGGGTTGGTTGTGGTGTAGTAGTGTTACCGAAAGCAGATCCACGATGATTTGCCAGCCCTTCTAAGTCAATTTGACTATTGATTTTGTTAAGAAGAATTGTTTTTCCAGAACCGGTTTGACCGCCAATGATAATCGGTGTTGTATTTCTCATGATCCTTATAGTTTCATCAATAATGAAACGTCTTAGTGCCTTGTAACCTCCATTTATTCTTGGGTACTCAATGCCGGAGTATTCAAAGATCCACCTCTGAGCGATCTCTGAACGCATACCACCACGGTAACAATACATAGCTCCATGTGGATTGTTTGTGATAAATTCTAGCCAAGACTTTATTCTTAATTCTTTTACTTCTCCCTGGACAAGATTGTGACCCAACTCGAGAGCTTCACTTCTACCTTTATTCTTATAGCAAGTGCCTACCAATTCACGCTCATTATCATTCATTAGTGGTAAGTTTTGAGTGCAAGGGAATGAGCCTTGGTTGAATTCTATGGGTGCACGTGTATCCATCATAGGAATATTTCTAGTCAGGATGTTAGTGAAGTCTTCAATCTGAGACAATTCTGTCATAAGATTTCTATTGTTGGTATATTTTTTCTGCGTTCTATAATTTCACCTATAGGTGTTGAGCTAAGACCAGAATCTAGCATTAGTTCCATAAATTCTCTTTCAGCGCGCTTGGAAATACAAATAAGTAGTCCACCGCTAGTTTGAGGGTCGCAAACAATTGACCTCCTATGCGGACTCAGTTTGTTAATATTACTACCATAGCTTTCAAAGTTTCTTCTTGCGCCACCAGGAGAGCATCCTTGGTTTAGATACTTAACAGTGTTCGGTAAAATAGGAATGCTGTCATAATCGACTGTAGCAGCAACGTTTGAGCCTACACAAACTTCTAGTAAATGCCCCGCAAGACCAAAACCGGTGACATCTGTTATAGCGTTTACACCATCGATTCTAGCAACCTTTGGGCCTACACTATTCAGCTGACACATTGTATTGACAGCTCTAACTCTATCTTTATCCATTATTTTGTTTTGTTTTTGTGCTGTAGTCAGTATCCCTATGCCGATTGGCTTGGTTAAAAATATCTTATCGCCTACACGGGCCTTGGAGTTTTCTTTTAAGTAAGAAATTTGCACCCTGCCTGTGACAGCTAGCCCAAAAATTGGTTCAGGAGAGTCGATACTATGGCCACCAGCTAACACAATTCCAGCATCTCGACAAACGCTACGGCCACCATCAATTACTTCTCTAGCGATCTCTTCAGAAAGTTTTTCAATTGGCCATCCAAATATTGATATTGCCATCATCGGGGTTCCACCCATTGCATAAACATCACTGATAGCGTTAGTGGCTGCAATCCTTCCGAATGTGAAAGGATCATCCACAATGGGCATGAAGAAATCAGTCGTACTTATGATTGCTTCACCGTTACCTAAATCGTAAACAGCAGCGTCATCTCTGTCATTTTTTCCAACAAGTAGATTAGGGTCATTAACTTCAATAATGGAAGATTCCAGAATTGCATCAAGAGTCTTTGGGGAAATTTTGCAACCGCAACCCTGACCATGACTGTACTCGGTCAAGCGTACTGCTTTATTTTTTAAGTTCACGCTGTATTAGTTAGTTAAAATTATGATTTTAATCTTTTTCTTATATAAGCTCACTAATGAACAGGTTACCGGTACTCTTCTTCAAGTTTTTTGTATAGCTGGTCTGGCGTTAAATCAGGGAAATCTTCCATAAGATTAAATGCTATCACGTTATCTTCAACGGCATCCCAAAACTTTACATAAGTACCATCCTTATATCCATGGTCTTGCCTGAAGATGTTCAACTGATTTTTTACTAAATAGCGCTTATACAGATCGTCCACATCCATACCTATTATTGCTAAAGCTTCAAAATAAAGATCTGTAACTTCTCTTGTTGGGTTATGCTCTTTATTTACATTAGCTGCAGAGCATAGCGCTAGTATCTTCTCTAGGACTAAAACTAATTTATCGGCATTCAGGTCACCTGTTGAATCTATTTGAAGGTACTTACTTGCATAATCTTCATCCCCTACCCTTATAGATTCACTCATCACAAAATGCCAAATATCTACCAACTCAACAACTACATTGTCCCAGTCAGGTTCAGCATTAATGTCCTTCCAGTGCTTCCAATTAAAAGAATCAATAGCCTCACACGCTTCCATATAAATACAACGGTGCCATGAAATAATCCTGTTATCTCTAGTAACACCATTTATCCAATCTTGGCCGTTAGTTCTATCATTTAATTCTTGCTGAAGTTTGAACATTTGTTGAATTTTGTTCATAAAAAGTAAATTATATTGTCAATAAATAAGTACGATTATAATACAATCCAGACGATTTAATACTGTTAATTCTACTGGTTATTTATTATATTAATGGCCCTTCATTATTATATTGATTTAAGTCAATATAAGATAACATGTAGAACTAAAGAAATGCCCAACTATATTTTGCAACCAGCATACACTACACATAAATCTTAACTAATCATCATAACCTTGAGAGGCAGTCTTTTAAGGCTTTATCGTCAATACAATGGCATTGTTGAATCAACCTGTTTTGCCCATGCATCTATGCCTCCATGTAAATTTATAATTTTTTCAAAGCCAATAGAATCAAAATACTTAGATACTTGCATTGACCGTATTCCATGGTGACAAATAATGACCGTTTCTTGAGCTTTATCTAAATTTTGAATTTGTGTGATAATCTGTCCCATAGGTAGCAATTTAGAATTAAGAATACGACATCTATCCCATTCCCATTGCTCACGTACATCCAGTAATAATGGACTATTGGTGATTAAGTATTCGTTAAGTTCTGTAGCTGTGTAATTTTTCATCTATGCTAACTTAGTTGTATTCTATAACCCCAGGGAACAGTCGATTTTCCCTTTATAAGCCACATTACAGGGTAGTTTGGCTCAAATTCTGGGAACACGCCCTTCCCATCGGTGAAGTAAATTAAAATTATGTTTTGTACATCTTGTTGATTGATGTGGTCAAAAACAGGGTTGAAGTTAGTTCCTCCTCCTCCTGCAAGGGACGCAGGAAATTTTAGCTCATCCCATGGCTCATAATGCCACATTAATTTAGTAGAAACTTTATTGTCACATGCTATTAGGGTTATGGATGACCTTATATTACTTTTTATGGCGTTCACTTCTGAAACAAATTCGTCTATTTCGTCTTGTGATATTGAACCAGATGTATCTATTGCAATAGTGATATCTATTTGATTTGACCTTAGAGAAGGAAGTATCGCTTCACCACTCCTGCGAGAAGGCCTTGAATATGAATAATCGTCACGCGCAAGGCTAGTCATATATTGCGCTAAAAGAGAACGCCAAGATATCTGTGGCTGTAAAAAAAAGTCAACAAGTTTAGCAATCTCTCCGTCAAGTTTTCCTGCCTGCTGAGATAACTGGGCACTTGATGCAAGGTTTTTTTGCCATTTTGCACTCAATTGTTGTACCTCGTCAGGGCTTAGCGGTTTAGGTTTTTGTGCTAGGTCATTGCTGTCTCTTAAAGTTGTATTGTTTGTGTTGTAATTATTGTTTGAACTATCTAGTGTCCTTCCATCTACTACAGAGTCTTCACGCATCCCTTCACTAGATAGGTCTTTCTCGTCATTTGAATTGTCATCATATAGATGCTGATCCATCGGCTCTGAATCTATATTGTCATCAATCATTGGGTATATTTCTTCAGCTATCATGCCCAAATATCTACGAAATATAGGAACATCTATAGGAGGATGAAATCCCTCCTCTATTAGTAATGGGTTGATAGCGAAGTCGCACGCTAAATCCCACTTGTGTTTAGTCCTGTTTCCTCTCCTAGCAAAATGAGTTAGAGCACAATGAAGGGCCTCATGTATCAAAACGAACTTAGTCTGGTCGTTATCGAGTATATCTATAAAGCTTGGGTTGTAATAAAAATTTTTTGCATCTGTAGCGCTAGTCTTGCACCAAGACCCTGCCGCCTTTAATGGCAAACGCAGTACAAGGTTTCCTAAGAACGGTTTGTCTAGTATTAGTTGAGTTCTAGCTTTTGTTAGTTTGTTTTCTACAGCCTTTAGATCGATATCTGTATTTTCGTTATCGCAGATAATATTCTCAGCAATAACTTTGGTTTTAACGTCACCATCTAGTTGCAATAATTTATCACCTGGATTACTCATAAGGCTACACGTTCAGCTTTGAATTTTTCATGAAAGCAACTCAAAACCATAATACTTAATCGAATATTGTGTCAGCAATTTTACTAGCCCAATTTGCAAACTCAGGTACTGAAAATATTTCAGAACCAATGGCGCGTTGCATATCAGAAACCAGCATAACTCCAAGCTCTTTTTGAGGAAAGTCGCGAGCAAAATTTAATATATTGCCCCAAACTTTATCAGATGAATCACTATTCTTGACGCTTATAGCTCTACCAACTAATGCTGCACATATTGCGTACTGAAGATCTATCTCTTTAGGTATGGATACTTGTTCTCCTTTCACTATTGCATCTAAATCTGGTAGATCCGATAAATGTTCAATAAAAGTTGTCACCTCAACGCCTGCTACTTCTCCAACACAGCCGCTAGCAGCTTGCCTAAAAATAGACAAATCTGATTCAAACTTTTGTAAAGCCCTGTGGGCAAACTCCCACGTTCTCGGTGATGGAAAGGCTATAGGGTTGTGAGCCGCATCAAACTCAAACAAATGCTCAGGCCTATATCGCAAGAAGCCAATGATTCGTTCATCAATATTGTTTTTATAAGCCCACGCAACCCAGTCATCAAGGTTAACGTCTAGCTCGAAATGAGAAAACCTGTTAGCCAGGGGTGCTGGCATTGAATAAGTAACACCCCTATCACCTTGACGATTCCCTGCAGCAAAAATTACCCACCCATCAGGGACAACATAATCTCCAAGACGCCTGTCTAATATTAGTTGATAGGCTGCGGCAGAAACTGTAGGGGGTGCAGAAGTGATTTCATCAAGAAACAAAATACCTTTTTTACCATGACGCTTTTCATCAGGCAGTAGTGAGGGGATGGACCAGTCAACTAATTTACCATTCTTAAACGGTATACCCCTTAGGTCGCTTGGCTCCATCTGTGATAGCCGTATATCGATTAGGGGGACATTGTGACTTTCTGCAACTTGAAAAATTATTTGTGATTTACCAATACCTGGAGCGCCCCAGAGCATAACTGGAGTATGATGCCCATCAGTTATAGAATTATATTCCTGGTCTAGTATTTGAGTAACTTGTATAGGCCTCATTTATTTTCCTTAAAATAATTAGTTTTATTGCTATATATTGTCAAAACTGGTCATATTCTACAGTAATAGAAGATAAAATCACACAGTATGACAAAGCCAAATGTGACTTCCGAAGAATTGTTCAATTTTCCATGCGATTACCCAATAAAAGTTATGGGCAAAGACTGCCCAGAGCTTTATGATGAATTGCGCCTCATTATAGAAAGATATGCTGGTAGATTACACCACAACCAAATTACCAGTAAAAATAGTTCAAAAGGCAGCTATATCTCTTACACAGTCAGGATAGTTGCAACCAGTAAAAGACAGATTGATTCTATCAATAAAGAGTTAATTGAAAATCCATTTGTAGATTACATATTGTAGATTATTGATGAAAATCAAACAACTAGGCAAGCAGTTGTACCTAGATACCTTGAAAGATATGCAGGCATTCACGTCTGAGAGAGATGAGAACACTGAGGATGAGTTATGGGTTGTAGAGCATCACAGCGTTATCACTCAAGGCATCTCAGGTAAAAAATCTAACATTCTGTCATATACAGATATTCCTGTTATTGATACTGACAGGGGTGGACAGATAACCTATCATGGACCTGGACAGATCGTCGTTTATTGCTTAATAGACATAAGGCGTCTAAAGCTTGGCATAAAGAGAATGGTTTCCATAATTGAAAGCTCAGTGATAAATTTGCTTTCTTTGTACGGTATACAAGCTCACCTCAAGAAAGGTGCCCCAGGTGTATACGTAGAAGGCGCAAAAATTGCTGCGCTAGGACTTAAAGTCAAAAATGGGAGGACCTATCACGGTATGAGCTTGAACGTTGACATGGACCTTTCTCCATTCCAGATAATAAATCCTTGTGGGTATAAAGGGTTAAGAGTTACACAGATAGTAGATTTAACGGATAATAATGTGTCATTACATTCAGTAGCAAAACAACTAACCAAGGAGCTAATTAGCAATGTCTCAGGAAATTGAAATCAAAAATCTAAAAGGAGAGTCTAAGGTCTCTAGATTGAGAATTAAGCCTGACGTTAATCGAGCACCTCTAAGAAAGCCAAGCTGGATTCGAATAAAACTTCCTGCTGGCAAAAAAGTTGAAAAGTTAAAGCAAACATTGAGAGATCAAAAACTGTTCAGTGTATGTGAGGAGGCGCAATGCCCAAACCTGGCAGAATGCTTTAACCATGGCACAGCAACCTTTATGATAATGGGCCAAATTTGCACAAGGCGCTGCCCATTCTGTGATGTTGCACACGGAAAGCCTTTCAAGCTTGACATAAATGAGCCCATACATTTGGCTGAGACCATAGAAAAAATGGGACTAAAGTATGTGGTTATAACATCTGTTGATAGGGATGATTTACGTGACGGAGGAGCTGACCACTTCAAGAAGTGCATTTATAGTATCAGAGAGAGAACACCAGAGGTAAAAATAGAGATCCTAACCCCTGACTTTAGGGGAAGGATAAATAAAGCTCTTGATTCTTTCAAATCTTGCCCTCCTGACATCTTTAATCATAATCTTGAAACTGTGCCAAGTTTATATCCAAAAGTTCGCCCAGGAGCCAACTACCAGCACTCTTTGACGTTACTCAGTGAGTTCAAAAAACAAAACAAAGATATACCAACTAAGTCTGGATTAATGCTTGGGGTTGGGGAGAATAAAAAACAAGTCACTGACGTACTAAGTGACCTCAGACGTCACAACGTGGACATGCTTACTCTTGGGCAATACTTACAACCAAGCAGGCACCATCTTGCCGTTGAAGAGTACATCCACCCAGATATATTCAGAGAATATAAAGAGTTAGCACAAGTCATGGGGTTTTCACATGTAGCTAGCGGGCCTATGGTCAGGTCATCTTATCATGCAGACCTTCAGTCTATAGGGGAGTTAGTTAATTAAAAAGGCGCCCTTCGACGCCTTTTTATAATCCTTACAAGTAGAAAAAAGTATACTTATCAGGGTTAAATATCTTCCTTGTCTTCTTTTTTTAGAAGGTCGTCAGTATTGATTGAATTATTGTTTTCCTTGTCTTTCTTTTGTTTCTTCTTTTCCAATATATTCATTGCCCAATCTTTTGTTTTAGAGGACTTTTTCTCTGGTTTAATTTTTTTCTCTTTCTTTGGTTTCTTTTCTTTTATTACATTGTACTTAGCGTCAGCATCCTCATCGTCAGGTAGCAAACCCATATTAACAGCTATAAACCTGCAAGATGCCTCGCCAGCTGAAAGTGTCCCTAGAGGTATCACTATCAAGGTTAGTATGGTAGAAACTAATACTCCGAACAGTAAGGATATCGCCATTCCTTGGAATATTGGGTCAGATAAAATAACGCTTGATCCAGCCACAAGTGCAAATGCAGTGATAAGTATCGGCCTGGTTCTTGAGCTACATGAATTAATTACTGCATCAAAAAATGGAACTCCTCTGGCGTACTCTTGAACAGTAAAATCAACAAGCAGTATAGAGTTCCTAACGATAATACCTGCCAGTGCAATCCAACCAATCATTGATGTGGCTGTAAATTCAGCACCAAGTAGCCAGTGCCCAGGAATAATCCCTAGCAACGTCAATGGTATAGGAGCCATAATAATAGAAGGAATAATAAAGTTACCGAATTGCCAGACAACTAGCATATATATCACAACCATCGCGACACCAAAGGCGGTCCCCATGTCTCTAAATGTTTCAAAAGTTACCGTCCATTCTCCTGTCCACTCAAACCCTGGAACGTTTTGATCATCTGGAGGTCCAAGATATCCACCGCTTATAACTTTACCGTCAATGGTTTGATATCTTTTCAGTAAGTCGTCTACCGCAAACATGGCGTAAACCGGGGCACTTAATCGACCTGTAGGCTCGCCCAATACAAACTCAACGTCGGACAAATCTTTATGGAAAATAAGGTCATCTTGCTTCTTGTAAGTAAACGAACCTAATTCTGATATAGGTATCATGCCGCCATACTGTGACGGAACAGGTAATTGAGTTAAGTAAGTTAATTGAGAGCGCTTAGATAAAGGTATCTGAATACAAATGCTGGAAGGTTCAAGGGAATTTTTAAGACGAATAGTGCCGACATTAAAGCTACTCATAGCTAACGCCAATGTCTCCTTTATAGTTTGAACACTAATACCAAACCTTGAAGCCTTGTTAGTGTCTACTTGGAAATCTATTACTGGGTAATCGTCACGCATCATGTTATCAATATCTGTCATTGTTCCTGACTCTATGAACAACTCTGTTAGGTCGTTAGCAAGCTTTTTCCTTGTCTCTTTATCGGGACCATAAACCTCTGCAACTACCGGCCTAAGAACAGGTGGTCCAGGCGGCATTTCTACTATTGCATAGTTAGCATTAGCATCTAAAGCTATCTGTTTAACTAATTTTCTTGCTTCTAGAGCTATGTTGTGGCTTGACCTTTCTCGATCTTCCTTCTCTGCAATCTGAATCTGTAACTCACCCTCTGATGAATTTTGTCTTAGATAGTAGTGCCTGACTAGGCCATTAAAATCGAAAGGTTTCGCAGTACCAGCGTATGACTGAACTGCAATAACTTCTGGCACATTCCTAAGAACCTGTGCCATCTTGTGTAGTGTAGAAGCCGTATCTGCAAGGGCTGTACCATCAGGCATATCAAGAACTACACTAAACTCTGACTTGTTATCAAGTGGCAACATTTTAACTACAACTGTAGTTGTATAAAACATAGAGATTGCAGCAAAGAAAAGAACAACAAGAGTTATAAAGAAGCTTACACCATAAAACCTAACGTTATAGAGCTTTGATATAAGCGCATTAAAAAAAACATTCAGTCTTTTTGCTTCTCTCTGTTCTTTCTTGTGCATTTTATGCAGAACATTCAATGGCGGAACAAGCTTCATAATGAAGTATGGCGTGAAAACGAATGCAGCAAACAATGAAAACATCATGGCTACAGAACCAAGCACAGGAATAGGCGCCATATACGGCCCCATCATTCCACTAACAGCAGCCATAGGTACAAGAGCTGCGACAACAGTAAATGTAGCCAGAATGGTTGGGTTTCCAACCTCTCTGACAGCGTCTATAGCTGTAGCTATAGTGATCTTATTATCAATCAACCATCGCCGATAAACGTTTTCAGTCACCACGATAGCGTCGTCCACAAGAATTCCGATGGAGAAAATTAGCGCAAACAAGCTAACTCTATCTATTGTCATACCTAAGATCCAGGCAGAAAATATAGTCATTAATAGAACAACAGGAATAACCAACGTAACAACGATAGCAGGCCTAAACCCAAGAGCAAACCATACTAGTAGCGTTACAGCTCCAGTAGCTATAAATAATTTCGTTATCAGGGCGTTGACTTTGTCTTTAGCAGACTTACCATAGTCCCTAGTGACGCTAACTTCCACATTGTCTGGTATCAGCCGTCCCTTTAACTCTTCGACCTTGGCTAGCACCGCATTGGCAACGCTCACACCGTTGGTACCATATTTTTTTGCAATAGCGATAGTTACTGCCTGCTCTGCGTTTGCTATCTTTCCTGTTCTGTTTCCTTTTCCAGAGTAATAGGAAACCATGTTTTCAGCTTCTTCTGGAGCATAATAAACATCAGCAACATCACTTATATATACAGGTTTTCCATCATTTACAGCGACAACAAGGTTCTCAATATCTTCTACTTTTTGAAAGAAGTCGCCAGAATAAACTTCCATCTTCAGTCCGTTAAGTTCTATGTCCCCTGTGTGCTCTCTTACATTTGATGAGCTAATAGTTCCAGCGATTTGTTGTAGAGATACTCCATACCCAGCAAGTCTGCCTGGGAAAACATCGATATGGAAGATTTCCTTCCTACCTCCAACAACAAAACCGTTATTAGTGTTAGGGATCTTTTCAAGTTGCTGTAGTAGCTCGAGCCCTAACGACCTTAACTGACCATCGTCGATAGATTTTGACCAAAGAGTAAGATTTACTATTGGGACGTCATCAATTTCTTTTGGTTTAATGAGTGGCTCTCTTGCGCCAGGAGGCATAAATTCAAGGTTCGACATCATCTTATCTCTGACCTTGATAATGGAAGCACCCATCTCCTGTCCGACATCAAACTCAACCGTGATTACACCTCGACTCCTGTCGCTAACAGAGTACACATGTTTTACCCCTAAAATGTGAGACATTAGCCTCTCTAGTGGCTTGACAATAATGTTAGAGACCTCTTCAGACGAGGCACCAGGGTACTCTACAAAAAGGTCAATCATTGGGACTGATATTTGTGGATCTTCCTGCCTAGGGGTTGCAATAAGACCAATGATTCCAGCACCAAGCATTGCAAAGAAAATAATTATAGAAAGTGGAGAGGTTATGAAGGCCTTGGTCAGTTTACCAGCAAGCCCTAATTCGAACTCAGTAAGGGCCGCTTCAATTTTATTCTGATCGATATGCTTTTTATCTGACATATCTAGACTAGATACTCATTCCAGAAACCATCAAAATGTTTGGATTGGTTACTATTTTTTCACCAATTTTTAAACCTGATAGGACGCTCTTCTTGTCGGCACCGATTTGCTCTCCTAGTCTTATAAACCTTAGTTCGGTCCTGTTGTTTACAGGGTCGATTACAAAAACGCTTGGAAGGCTTGAACGCCAAATAATTGCTGCTTCAGAAATTACAGGAGTTAAGTTTCCTGTGCTTTCTTGGAAAAGCTCAACCTCTGCATAGGCGCCAGGAAGGACTGGCACACCACTAGGAATGTCGAATTTAACCTTGACACTGTGCTTAGTGTCGTCTGCAATCGGATAAACTTGAGATAAGGTGGCATTGACTACAACATTAGCTATGTCTAGCTTTATTCGGTATTGTTTCTCTAATTGCAGACTTCTAATTAATCTTGAAGGTATGTTTACTTCAACCTGCAAGCTTTTTATATTTGAGTACATCAATAAAATTTGTCCTGGCTGCACCACATCTCCTTTACTGATGTGTTTTTCAATAATAACTCCGTCGAATGGAGCTAAGATGTTTGCATCTTTCAATTTTTCTTCTGCTTCTTTAAGCTTTAATTCGGCCTGCTTAAGTCTATTTTTTGCTTGCTGATACTCAGTAAACCTGGACGTTCTATTGGCGAACTTATCAAATTCTGGATTACCCTGACCACTCATTTGCAGCATAGGGTCGGTGAACATTGAAAACATACTAGGCATACCACCAAACATGGAACTAGAGTTTGGTGACACTATAGATCTAGAGTATTGAACACCGGCATTTCTGAGTGATTCGTTTGCAGACGCAATTTCTGCATAAGCCGAGTCCCTTTGTGCCTTGATAGAGTCCTGTTCTAAGGTAATCAACAAATCTCCAGTATTGAACACGTCTCCCTCTCTACCACTAACAGAAAGAACATCTCCAGGGACTTGTGCTGATATATTTACTTTGGATGAGGACACCACAACGCCACCAAGTAGAGCTCTCTTATCAAGCGACATCCCCGCTACCGATTCTGTCTGGTAGACTGACTCAAAACTTTCAGAATTTTGATTGCCAATCTGGGCGCTTGATTGTAGTGATATTGCTAATAATAAAGAGGCTGTTATTGTTGTGATAAATGTACTCATAAGGACCCTATTTTGTCAGTGAAAAAAAATAGCTTTGTAGTAAGATTTTATACGATTAAAATATTCTTAGGAGCCTATTTTGGGGACTTGGATTCATAGTCACGTAACATAACTTATGTAACCTATTGTTTTTTATTGTTTTTGTCATTTTTTTTATATTAGTAAATATTAATACTTTATTATGTCTATAGCTTTTACACCAGGAGATCCTGCAGGAATTGGGCCAGATCTAGCTGTAATTTATTCGCAAAAAGTTAACCGGCAAAACTTGCTAGTTTTTACCGACCCAGATCTGTTGATTGATAGAGCAAAGATCTTAAATTTACCCATAAATATAGTAGACTCTAACAACACCTCTAGGCCTGGAGATGTTTGCGTATACCCTGTATATACAAGGGCTAAGGCGGTTTGTGGAGAGTTAGACTCTAGCAACTCTCAATTCGTTTTAGATACACTCAATGAAGCCACAAAACACTGCCTCGATTCAAACTCTGAAGCTCTTGTAACTGGGCCAATAAGCAAAGAAATTATTAATGCATCTGGTATTGATTTTAGTGGCCACACAGAATACCTTGCGAAACTAACTGGCACTAAAAAAACTGTAATGATGTTGGCTACTGAAGGCTTAAGAGTTGCATTGGCCACAACCCATATTGCACTCAAAGATGTACCAAAAAATATCACCCATTCGTCACTCCGAGATACTATATCTATTGTTAACAAATCAATGATTAAATTTGGTATTAATAGCCCTAGAATTATGGTGTGTGGACTAAACCCTCACGCAGGCGAAGGCGGCTACCTTGGTAGTGAAGAAATTGAGATAATAAATCCCCTAATTAATGAACTAAATAACAAGGGATATAACTTAATTGGAAGCGTTCCTGCAGACACCGCATTTACAGCTAAATCTTTAGAAGGGGTAGACGTGGTTTTGTCAATGTTTCATGACCAAGGTTTGCCTGTATTAAAAACGTTAGGATTCAATAATGCAGTAAACATAACTCTAGGCCTTCCTTTTATACGAACTTCAGTTGATCATGGTACAGCACTTAATTTAGCTGGAACTGGAAACATAAATCTTGGAAGCATGAAGGAAGCAATATTTTATGCCCAAATGCTAATAAATAATGCCCACAGAAATAAGAAGGCCTAGTTGAAACAACTTATAACTGTCTGCAGTTGCGTATTATGTATACTAATTTTTTTCAATTTCTTTGTTTATAATTTATATGACTGAAAACACTAACCAAGACACGTCAGCTACTTACAAAAACTCTAGATCAAAAGTGTGGCACTATTCCCCCTCATTGACAATTCAGGTTTTGGCCTATTTTCGCTCACCGTTTAGTTTGGATGGAGTTTGATTTTGCCACTAGTAACTTTCCACCGCCAGCTGCATCATAAGTATTATGAGTGCAACTATGGCGGCTTAGAAATTTCAATGGATCAATGGACTGGCTCATTCCATAACAGTACCGAAGAGTCACACCAACAATTCATTACTAAGAGACTACACAGTGTCACTTCAAAAGGGTAACGGTATAGCTATCAAGGCCAAGAAAAGGTTTGGCCAAAACTTCTTAGTTGATAGTAGCGTAATTGATAAAATTGTTCGAGTTGTTGCCCCACTAAGAACTGATAATTTGCTTGAAATTGGACCAGGAAAAGGTGCAATGACTGTACAACTACTAGAACACTTAGATAAACTTCATGTCATTGAAATTGACCGTGACTTAATAAAATTACTCAACTCATTTGGTAAAGATAACTTAGTAGTTCACCAAGGAGATATTCTGAAGTTTGACATTACTGGATTACCAAAACCTCTCAGGATAGTTGGTAATTTACCATACAATATTTCGTCCCCCATATTGTTTAACTTATTGGACAGTAAGAGCCACATAGAGGACATGACATTTATGCTACAAAGGGAAGTTGTTGAACGCATAGTTGCTAAAAGTGGGAACAAAACCTATGGCCGCCTAAGTGTTATGATCCAAGCATTTTTTGAAGTTGAAATGATATTTACAGTTCCCCCTGAGTCTTTTGAACCTGCACCTAAAATTGATTCCGCTATAATCTATTTGAAACCCCTACAGGATTGCTTGGTTGATGACCTGGAAACCTTTGAAAAAATAGTTAAAGCGTCTTTCTCACAGCGCAGAAAAACACTCAGAAATTGTTTAAAATCATTCATATCACAAGACAAAACATCTATAGACTTGTCACAAAGGGCAGAGATGCTTAGGGTATCTGAATTTATTCAACTTACAAGGGACTATGAAAAACAACATTAAAGTAGAGGCACATGTCACGTTCTTGGAGGCTCAGTCAAGCACTCAGTCTAGCCAGTACGCATTCGCATACACAATCACAATAACCAACAAAGGCGATATTGGAGCCCAACTACTTACACGTTTTTGGCAGATCAAGGACGAATCTGGAGATATGGAAGAGGTGGTAGGTGAGGGGGTGATTGGAATGCAACCACATATAGCTCCTGGTGAAAGCTTTCAATACTCTTCTGGAGCTGTTATTAAAACCTTGACAGGCTCTATGTATGGCAGTTATGGAATGATAAATGACGATGGCGATAGGTTCGATGCTGAGATACCTGAATTTATACTCACCAAGCCTTACACGCTTCATTGACTATTGAGTATTGAATGCCAGACTACATCATAGGGGACGTACAAGGCTGCTATTCAAGCCTCAAACAGCTACTTAACAAAATTCAATTCTCTATTGACAAGGATCGACTATTTTTCTTGGGTGACGTCGTTAATCGTGGCGATGAATCTTTAAAAACCTTAAGCTTTATTAAAGACCTAGGGAGTAACGCAGAGATGGTATTAGGTAACCATGACTTTCACCTACTGGTATGCGCACTGACAAAAAAAAGACAAACAAAGAACGACACATTTAGTGACATTTTAGAATCAAAACACAAGCACGAACTTATTGATTATTTATTAGCAAAGCCACTAATGATTGACCTCAACGGGTCTATTCTTGTTCATGCAGGTGTACCACCTATCTGGGACAAACTGACCACCTCTAAGCAGGCCTTAAAAGTCCAGACTGCTCTACAAAGCTCTAATGTTAGTGAATTTTTATATAAAACATACAGCAACAAGCCAGAAACATGGAGCGACGATCTTAAAGACTTAGATGACTGCATTTACACTATAAATGCCCTACTAAGGATGCGCTTTTGTAAACAGGATGGTTCGCTAGAGTTTATACACAAAGGTAACCACAATTTAGCGCCTGAAGGTTACAAGGCTTGGTTCTTTCATGAAATCCGCCTGACTGATGGTGTTGATATATTCTTTGGGCACTGGTCTAGACTTGATTTGGTTGGGTTGCCACACATTTATCCAATGGACAGAGGTTGTTTTTGGGGGCAAAGCCTTAGCGCTATAAGGCTAGAGGATAAGAAGATTTTTTCAGTTAGTTGTGGTTAGTAAAAAGGTTTAATAGATAATATTTATTTATATACTTATTTGCCCATCAAAAACGAACTCTCCTGGGCCTGACAAAAATACGTGTTCGTTTTTTGTGTATTCAACAAGCGCCCTTCCGCCTATCAGGTTAACTGTTACATTGCCCTCAAGACTACCCAAAATCACGCCAAAAATTACTGCAGCGCATGCACCAGAGCCGCAAGCCAGGGTTTCACCAGCCCCACGCTCATAAACACGAAGGCTAATTTCTGTAGGGCTAATAATCTTCATAAACCCTATATTCGCCTGTTCAGGGAGAACTTCGCTTTGTTGAATTTTGACTGCAATTGGCTCTATATTCAAGGAATCAATTTCATCTAAAATTATGATGCAGTGAGGGTTCCCAATAGACAAAGCTCCTACATTATGACCCTCTATTGAGTACAGATCTGACTTTTTTTCAAACAGTAACGGAATGTCGGCTGGGTCAAACTTTGGGGTACCCATATCCACTCTTACTGCCTCATCACCGATAATTTGTAGCTCCATAAGGCCGCTAGAAGTTTCCACAGTAATAGTTTTTTTGTTGGTTAATTTTTTTTGTTCTACGAACCTAGCAAAACACCTAGCACCATTACCGCACTGAGACACCTCAGAGCCGTCTGAATTGAATATTGTGTACCTAAAGTCAGACTCAGAAGATGTGCTCGACTCTACCATCACTAGCTGATCAAAGCCGACACCATATTTTCTATCCGCAAGAAAAACCACCTGCTCAGAGGTGAATGAAATGTCGCCCATGGTGTTGTCTATCACCATAAAGTCATTACCCAGTCCTTGCATTTTTGTAAAGTTAACTACCATTCAAGATATTTTATACAAAGGCTCCTAACCTTAAAGGTTAATTAATAATAACATCTGATAAAATAATTTCGGATAAATTAATCATTTTTACGTAGAGTACCATGAAAACGCCAACCAACATTACCCTAAACAAAACCAAAACCATACTTACCATTACGTTTGATGGCGTTGAGTACCCTCTTAGCTCGGAATACTTAAGAGTCCACTCACCATCAGCTGAGGTTATGGGTCATGGTCCAGGCCAGGAGGTATTACAAATAGACAAGGAAGGCGTGACAATAAAGAAGATTGAGCCTACTGGTAACTATGCAGTTGTATTGTTTTTTAGTGATGGTCATGACTCAGGAATTTACTCTTGGTCACACCTATACAATATTGCAAACAATAAGGATGACTTGTGGGATAAATACCTACAGAAGCTAAAAGATGCAGGACACTCCCACTCTCAGCACTAAAATACCACCCCCTTTTAAAGTACATTTAGTTAGCTTTGTGTAATTCTGTCATTAATTATTTATGCATTGTATAATTGGTGTAGTTTTTGTTTGAATCTTAAATCTAAAATTTACATTATGAAAAAACTTCTAATTCTGATTGCCTTATTGTTTAATGTATTTCTTGTTAGTAATGCGTCTGCTTTAGTAATAAAAGATATTGATGTTGTTGGTATAAATGCAATTTCTAAAAGCACAGTTATGAGCTACCTTCCGATAAATGTTGGTGATGAATTAAACAGCAATACATCGAACCAAATCATTAAAGCATTATACAAAACACAATTGTTCCATGACATAGAGGTCACCGAAAGTGAACAAATAATAACAATTACTGTTTCAGAAAGGCCACACATAAAGCATGTCGATGTTCTTAACTATTCAAACGATGAAGTTCTTAGTGATAAATCTGTTGAACTAATACTAAAAGACATGGACCTTTCACAAGGAAAAATATTCAACAAAAGAAAACTACTGCAACTAACATCACAATTAGAAGAGTTGTACATTTCTAATGGGTATTACAACATAAAAATAAGTGATTCGGTTCTAATAGACAATCAAAATAGGGTTGAGATAGAAATAAACATTGATGAGGGAGAAGTTGCAAAAATTAGATCAATGAAAATAGTAGGATCTAAAATTCACACTGAGGATGACCTTCTTGACATGCTTGATATTGGTGAGCCTGATTTTTGGATAATTAATTACTTTACGGAGAAGGATAACTTTTCTAGAGTGTTACTTGACTCTGGCATCTCATCTATTCAATCTCTGTACATAAATTCAGGGTACCTTGATTTCTCTGTGACAGATACCAAAGTTGATCTGTCTAAGGATAACTCTACGATAGACATAGTAATTGAAATTTCAGAGGGTCAACTGTTTAGGTTAGGTAACATTGATTTTAATGGTGAGCTTTTAAATAATTCTCAAGAGTATCTAGTCAACCTATTGGGTCTTTCGCAGGGTGACGTATTCGAACGTGCAGATTTAATAGAGGGCATTGATAATGTAACCAATATCTATAAAGATCAGGGCTATGCCTTTGTAGATATAAAACCTATAACATCGATTGCTGCAAAAGAAAACCACGTAGACCTTAGCGTAAACGTAACACTAAACAAAAAGGTTTACATTAATCGCATAACCATATCTGGCAACACCAGAACACAGGATGATGTAGTTAGAAGAGAGATAGGAATTTCTGAGGGCGGGCTTTATTCACAATCTGAGCTTAACAATTCTGTAACTAAAATTAAGAGACTAGGATTCTTTTCAGATGTACAAATGCACGTTAACAACACAGCTGAATTCAATGACAAAATTAACCTTCATTTTAAGCTAGTGGAGACTAAAACTGGCAACTTTACTGCCGGTATAGCGCACTCAGCACAAACCGGTTCGTCATTTAATGTAGGCATTAATGAGAAAAATATACTTGGAACAGGGAACGTCTTAAACGCTCAACTAATAAGCTCTAAAGCAGTAAAAGAGGTAAGCTTTATTTTTCAAGACCCTTACTTTAATGAACAAGGTCACAATATAAATTATGGTTTTTTTAATAAAAAACTTGACGCATCAAATCTTGAGCTTGAGGATTACAAAATAGATCAAACTGGTGCTAGTATTGGATACGGCATACCGTTAACAGAGACAACTCGCTTGAATAGTAAAATCACAACCTCTATTATAGATATTACCTGTGGAGCCGCCTTCAATAGTGCTGGATACGAGCAATCACAGTGTGCCAGCACTGATAAGAATGAAGTTAAAGTAAATATGAATTGGAGTAATAACACGCTAGATAACTACTTATACCCAACAGTAGGTTCAAGGAACCATGTGGGCCTTGATTTATCAATTCCACCAGGTGACTTTAAATATTACAAGCTCAATGCTGGACACAAGAGTTATTATCCTATTGGTAATGATTTGACATTTAGTTTGAAGGGAAATATAGGCATAGCTGGTGGGTATAGTGGGAAAAAGTTACCTTTCTTCAAGCGCTACTTCGGTGGCGGTAGTGGTTCAGTTCGCGGCTTCAACTTTAACTCACTTGGCTCTAAATACCCTAACGGCAAGCCTAAAGGAGGAGAGGTGTCATTATATTCTAGTGCTTCAGTTATCTCACCAATCAATTTTGTTGATAACAGTGAGAACATGAGGGTCAGCGCCTTCATTGACGCCGGAAGTGTTCATGAAAACTCTTCCAATATTGATTTTGATGAGGTCAGGATGTCCGTTGGTTTGGCCTTCTATTGGTTGACGCCTATAGGCCCTTTGGGCATATATACTGCTGAACCCGTTATCAAGAAAACTGGCGATACCACTAAAACGGTACAATTTACAATTGGATCAAGTTTTTAGCGCCTCAGAGTTGTTTAATACTCTAAGTCAAAATACTTAAACTAGTATTACAATATATTAATAAACTTAACAGAGGTTTTTTTGAAATATGTATACCTTAGGTGAAATTGCTAATATCATTGATGCAGAATTAGCTGGTAACGCTAACATTGAAATTATTGGTGTTGCTCCTCTTTCAAGCGCTAAGCACAATCAATTAAGCTACATCAACAACAACAGATATTTAGATGACTTGGCAAATACTAATGCTGGTGCAGTTATAATCTCTAAAGATGTAGCCAAGAAATGTAAAACTAACGCTCTAATTGTAGACAATGTTTATTTAGCTTTTGCAGCTGTTACTAACAAATTTTCAAACAAAACTTCGTACTCCTCTGGCATACACCACTCTGCTGTTACAAACAACTCAACAATCGCTGCTGGATGCAATATAGAAAAAAACGTTACCATTGGTAATGACTGTAATATTGGCCCAAATTCATTTATTGGTAATAATGTTGTAATAGGGAACAATGTTCATATTGGCCCAAATGTTTGTATATTGCATAGATGTATTATCGGTGATAATGTTGAAATTTCATCAGGTTCAGTGATTGGATCTGAAGGATTTGGTAATGCCAGAGATGACAACAACAAATGGCATACAATTACACACTTAGGTGCGGTAGTTATTGGAGACAACGTTTCTATTGGTGCTAACACTACCATAGATAGAGGAACTATAGAAAATACCGAAATACACTCTGGAGTACGCATTGATAATCTTGTGCACATAGCGCATAATGTAATCATCGGACAAGACTGCGCTATTGCTGGGTGCACTGGAATTGCCGGGAGCACAACGCTTGGAAAGAGGTGTTTGATTGGTGGTGGTGTTGGAATCCTTGGTCATTTGGAAATTTGCGACGATGCAATAATAAACGCTACTACGACTGTGTACAAAAGTATAACTTCTCCAAAAACATATACTGGTATCATGCCAATCATGGCTCATAAACAGTGGCAGAATGTCGGCTTATGGCTAATCAAGCTTGATAAAATTGCCAATTATCTTAATATTAAATTAAAGAATCTAAAGGAAAAGTAAATATGGAAATGAATATTCAGGATGTAAAGAATTACCTGCCGCACAGATATCCATTTCTACTCATAGATAGAGTTCTTAATATTGAGGTTGGTAAGTCCATAGTAGCGATTAAAAATGTCACCTTTAATGAGCCTCAGTTCACTGGGCACTTCCCTTCTCAGCCGATTATGCCAGGAGTTATGATTGTTGAAGCCTTGGCACAGGCCACAGGAATTTTGGCTTTTAAATCTGAAGTGGGGAGACCTATTGACGGTCAAATATATATGCTGGTTGGTATAGACAAGGTTAGATTTAAGCGTATGGTTGAGCCTGGTGACCAATTACTCCTAGAAGTTGAAGTTATGGTCGTTAAACGCGGTATCTGGAAATTTAGATGTAAAGCTTCAGTTGATGGAAAAACAGTGACTAGAGCTGAGCTTATGTGTACACAGAAAGCCTCTGAATAAGGGCACAATATGTCAATCGATCCAAGAGCAATAGTTGACCCCAGCGCTAAAATCAGTAACCAAGCTGAAATATCTGCCTATGCCGTGATCGGTCCTAATGTCGAGATCGGGCCTGGCACAATTGTAGACTCTCATGCTGTCATCCAAGGACCAACAAAGATAGGTAGTAATAATCATATTTACTCTTTCGCCTCTATTGGCGGTGACCCTCAAGACATTACATATGAAAGTGGCCAAGAAAGTTGCTTATCAATTGGTGATGACAACCTAATCAGGGAGTTCTGTACTATAAATCGTGGCACAGAAAAAGAGAACTCTATAACTAGAGTAGGGTCTAACAATATGCTGATGGCATACGTACACATTGCCCATGATTGCCAAGTTGGAAACCACGTAATTATGGCCAATAACGCTTCATTAGCGGGACACGTAAGGCTTCATGATTGGGCATATTTAGGCGGTTTTACGCTCGTTAAACAGTTCTGCTTGGTTGGGATGCACACCTACATTGGTATGGGTTGCCAAATAAACAAAGACGTTCCTGCTTACATGATTGCATCTGGAGTACAAGCCAGGGTTAGGGGAATAAACGCAGAAGGGATGCGCCGTAGAGGGTTTTCATCAAGCGCTATAGCTTCAATTAAGAGAGCATTCAGAGTTGTTTATCGAGAATCTCAAGGGCAACTCTTAGATATAACCCTTACCGCACTTAAGAAGTCTGAAGCTGACAGTCCTGAGGTATTGCAATTTATCAAATGTATTCGTCAATCTAAGGCTGGAATTATGCGCGGACCTATTGACGAATAGGATTACCAAATAAAATTTATGGATAGGTCATTTCTGAAATCCAGTGTTACTGTTACTGTGATGACATTATTGTCCCGCATTCTAGGTCTGATTCGTGACTTCATAATTGCTAAATATTTCGGTGCAAATGGACTAACTGATGCATTCTTAGTAGCATTTAGGGTGCCTAATTTTTTAAGGCGACTTTTTGGAGAGGGAGCATTCTCTCAGGCCTTCGTGCCAATCCTTGCTGAAGCCAAGGCAAACAATTCTGAAGCCGAAGTACAAAATGTAATTAACCATATAGCTACAAAATTTCTAATTTTTCTTGTAATAATTACTGTTATTGCTGTAGTCATAGCTCCATTAATTATATTTTTATTTGCATGGGGCTTTTATTTTTCTGAAGAGAGTTCAAAGTTCTACCTAGCAACAGACATGTTAAGGATTACATTCCCGTATCTACTCCTTATATCGTTGACAGCTTTTTCTGGAGCCATACTTAACACCTACGACAAGTTCGCAGTGCCTGCATTTACACCTGTACTGCTAAATGTTTCAATGATTATTTGTGCAATTTACCTATCTCAACACCTAGAAACGCCAATAATGGCTCTAGCCTGGGGTGTATTTATAGGTGGTATAGCTCAATTGATGTTCCAGATACCATTCTTAATTAAAATCAATAAATTACCAAAACTAACTAGAGGGAGCCATGAGTCAGTAAAAAAGCTAAAAAGGCGTATGTTGCCTGCCCTCTTTGGGGTTTCGGTTTCACAGATTAATTTACTCATAGATACCATGATCGCTACTACCCTTGTTAGTGGTAGTGTGTCATGGCTGTATTATTCAGATCGACTACTAGAACTACCTTTAGCGCTTATAGGTATAACCCTAGCAACGGTTGCCTTAGTAAAACTCAGCAATCATTTTTCCAATAACGACACTCAAAAATTTACTCAAACTGTAGAGTACGCCTTTAAGATTGGAATATTGTTTGGAATACCATCAAGTGTTGGCTTGGTATTGTTGTCTGAGCCACTAATCATAACTTTGTTTCAGTATGACCAGTTCGATATCTATTCAGCTGCTAAATCTTCACAGAGCCTTGTCGCATACGGGTCTGGGCTTGTTGCTTTTATTTTAGTTAAAATATTAGCCTCTATATTCTTATCGCGTGGAGACACTAGAACTCCTGTCAGGGCTGGAATTGTAGCTATGTCTTCTAATGTCATTTTAAACCTAATCCTAGCTCACTATTTTGAACACGTAGGGCTTGCAGCGGCGACCTCAATTTCCGCACTTATAAATTGTTCATTATTGTACTATTACCTACTAAAAAGCAAGATCTTTAGAGTGTCTACAGAGCTAATGAAACTGTTTGTTAAGGTATCCTTATCTAGCGTCATTATGGGTTCATTTATTGTGTTTTATTCTGGTGATACTGAGTTTTATATCATCTCCAACGTTTGGCAGAGGGTTATGTCAATTTCATCAACTATTACAATCTCTGCTGCAATATATTTTATAATCTTGTGGTTACTAGGGGTTAAGGGTAAAAAACTATGAATACTGTAAATTGTGTCAAATATAACAAGGTACTTGAGGCTTTGGACAGAGCCCCTTACCCTGGAGAGTTAGGAAAAAAGATACTTGAAAACGTCTCTAAACAGGGTTGGCAGTCGTGGCTAGACCACCAAACAATGCTAATAAATGAAAATAACCTCAATATGCTTGACGATAATGCTCAATCCTACCTTAAAGACCAGATGGATAAATACTTCTTTTCTGATGACGATATAGATGCTGTCAAAGGATACACACCTGAATAACTATGCCTAACCTTTTCATAATATCCGCTCCATCTGGATGCGGCAAGACCTCTCTAGTAAAAAGCCTGATTGAACAAATTGAAGATGTAAGTGTTGCTGTGTCTCACACAACTAGAGGCCCACGACCTGGAGAGGTTGACGGTGTGAACTATTTTTTTGTTTCTGAAGATAGATTTCATCAAATAATAAATGATGACGGTTTTGTTGAATATGCAAATGTATACGAAAACCTTTACGGTAGCGCTAAAAGCACCATTAATGACCTTCTAGAAAAAAACCAAGACGTAATATTGGAGATTGATTGGCAAGGCGCTAGACAGGTAAGGAAGGCATTTAAAAAAGCCGTATCAATATTCATTCTTCCGCCATCAATTAGAGCTCTAAAGGATCGCCTAAATAATCGTAAGCAAGACTCTAAATCTATAGTCGAAGCAAGAATGAATGAAGCCATAAGTGAGATGGAGCACTTCAATGAGTTTGATTATCTAGTCATTAATGACGATTTTGATGTTGCATTAAACGACCTAACAAAGATAATACACTCACAACGCTTACTGCTAGAACAACAAACGCTACATTACGAAGATTTGATAAAACAGTTAATTTAAGTATAATATTGTCTCTAAATATTAAATTTTGATTAAATTAAGAATATGACTAGCGATTACAACTTTCCTGTTACAAAAAACTCTACAGCTATAGGTGTACAGAAGTATCCACCAATACTGAGTGCTGAAGAGGAATATGAGTTAGCTATACAGTTATATGAAAATCATGACCTTTCTGCGGCACGCAAACTGGTCCTTTCGCATATGCGCTTTGTTGCCTTTGTTGCACACGGATATAAGGGCTATGGGCTTGAACAGGCTGACCTAGTACAGGAAGGCACGATCGGCCTAATGAAGGCAGTTAAGAGATTCAACCCACACAAGAATGTTAGGCTTGCTTCGTTTGCAGTCTACTGGATTCGTGCTGAAATTCACGAATTTATCTTCAAAAATTGGAAGATTGTTAAGGTAGCAACTACCAAAGCGCAAAGAAAGCTTTTTTTCAAGCTTAAGCAAGCAAAATCTCAAATTTATCAATCACTCACGAATGACCAGGCTGACAAGATTGCAAACGATTTAGGCGTTAGACGAAAAGATGTTCTTGATATGGAGTCTAGACTACAGTTTAATGATGTTACTTTTGATATTACAAACGATGAAGATGAATCTAGAGCGCCAGAGCACTATCTTACCGACTCTAACACTCAAACTCCTGAGCAATTACTTCTAATCGATGACAGCAATAAAAATCAACAACAAAGGCTTTACAAGGCACTTTCTTCTTTAGATGCAAGAAGTTTAGATATTTTACAGTCTAGATACTTGAAAGAAGAAAAAACGACCTTACATACTTTAGCAGACAAGTATGATGTTTCCGCAGAAAGGGTACGTCAACTTGAAAATAAAGCTATGAAAAAGCTTAAAGAAAGCCTAGAAGAACAAACACTTTAAGGTTATTAAATAGCTACTAAATATTGCTCATACTTGTTTTGAGATATTTATTAGTTTTGTTACTTTTTATATAGGAGAAAAAAAATGAACATTCGTCCACTACACGATCGCGTGATTGTCCGTAGAGTAGAAGAAGAAAAAACAACTGCAAGCGGTTTGATTATTCCTGACTCAGCAACTGAAAAGCCTTCAAAAGGTGAAATAATTGCTGCTGGAAATGGTCGACCTGGTGATAATGGCAAGTTGGTTGCTTTGGATGTTAAAGTTGGCGACCAAGTATTGTTTGGGCAATATGCAGGTACCGAGATCAAAGTTGATGGCGAGACGTTATTAGTTATGCGTGAAGATGACGTTGTTGCAGTTATTGAATAAAGGAGATTAAGATGTCAGGAAAACAAGTTGTATTTGGCTCAGAAGCCAGAAATTTAATGCTAGATGGTGTAAATACCCTAGCAAACGCAGTAAAAATAACATTAGGACCTAAAGGTAGAAATGTTGTACTAGACAAATCATTTGGAGCTCCAACTATCACTAAAGATGGTGTATCTGTTGCTCAAGAGATTACTTTAGAAGGTAGATTTGAAAACATGGGCGCTCAGATGGTTAAAGAAGTTGCATCAAAAACCAATGACATAGCTGGTGACGGAACAACAACCGCTACAGTTCTTGCTCAAGCACTAGTTGCTGAAGGTGTAAAGTCTGTTGCTGCAGGAATGAACCCAATGGATCTCAAGAGAGGAATTGATAAGGCCACTGAGTCTGTAGTAAAAGAGCTACATAAGCTTTCTCAGCCATGCAAAGATTACAAAGCGATTGCTCAGGTTGGATCTATATCTGCTAATTCCGACACCAGTGTTGGAGATATCATTGCAGAGGCAATGGAAAAGGTTGGACAGACAGGAGTAATAACTGTTGAAGAAGGATCTACTCTGGAAAACGAGCTTGATATAGTTGAAGGCATGCAGTTCGACCGTGGATATCTTTCACCATACTTTATCAATAATCAAGACTCTATGACCGCTGATTTGGAGTCTCCTTATGTACTTTTGCATGACTCAAAAATATCCAATATTCGTGACCTTCTTCCGGCACTAGAAGCTGTACAGAAGTCTGGCAAACCTTTATTGATCGTTGCTGAAGATATTGAAGGCGAAGCCCTTGCAACTCTTGTTGTTAACAATATGAGAGGTATCGTTAAGGTTGCAGCAGTGAAGGCTCCAGGTTTCGGTGATAGACGCAAAGCTATCTTAGAAGATATAGCCGTACTTACAGGTGGCGTAGTTATTTCTGAGGAAGTAGGACTGTCTCTTGAAGGTGTAACCGAAGAACACCTCGGGTCTGCTAAGAGAATCGAAGTTGGCAAAGAGAATACTGTTATAGTTGACGGTGCAGGTGAAAAAGCTAGCATAGAAGGACGTATATCACAAATCAATGCTCAAGTTGAAAGCACCACTTCAGATTACGACAAAGAAAAGCTACTAGAGAGATTAGCCAAGTTGGCTGGTGGAGTTGCTGTAATTAAAGTCGGCGCTGCTACAGAGGTCGAAATGAAAGAGAAGAAAGATAGAGTTGATGATGCTCTACATGCTACAAGGGCAGCCGTAGAAGAAGGAGTTGTTCCAGGTGGCGGTGTTGCACTTGTCCGTGCGATTAAATCACTAGAGACATTAAAAGGTGACAACAGCGACCAAGATGTTGGAATTGCTTTAACCAAAAGAGCTCTTGAATCACCACTAAGACAAATTGCATCCAACGGTGGAAGCGAGGCGTCAGTAGTGCTCAATAATGTTGCAAATGGCAAGAAGAATTATGGCTTCAACGCTGCAACAGAAGAGTACGGAGATATGCTAAAAATGGGAATACTTGATCCAACAAAAGTTGTACGTGCTGCACTACAACACGCTGCAAGTATCTCTGGTTTAATGATAACTACTGAGGCAATGATTACAGATATACCTCAAGACACGCCAGCTGCTCCTGATATGAGCGGTATGGGCGGTGGTATGCCTGGAATGATGTAAGTTTTATACACATTAAAACCAAAAAAAAGCCCCAAATATTGGGGCTTTTTTGTTGAGAGGAAACTCATAACTATGATAAAATTTTTACAAGCCATTAATTGACTTACTCAACTCAACTGTGAACATTTATGAATAATTACGACGCCTCTTCAATTGAGGTTCTAACAGGACTTGAACCGGTTCGAAAACGTCCTGGAATGTACACAGACACTGAAAAACCAAACCACTTAGCTCAGGAAGTTATCGACAACAGTGTTGATGAAGCGATTGCCGGTTACGCAACAAAAGTTAACGTAACCCTTCATAATGACAACTCTATATCTGTTGAGGACGATGGCCGAGGAATGCCAGTTGACACCCATAAAAAAGAAGGCAAATCTGCAGTAGAGGTTATACTTACTAAGCTACATGCTGGTGCAAAATTTTCAAACGACTCTTACCAATTTTCAGGCGGCCTACATGGTGTTGGCATTTCTGTCGTAAACGCCCTATCCACCTCTGTCGAAGTATGGATAAAGAGAGGAGGCAAGGAGTTCTATATTTCTTTTGCAAGTGGCGCCGTTAAAAGTGAACTAGAAGAGATATCAATAGTAGGAAAACGTAACACCGGAACTACAGTAAAATTCATGCCAGACGGGCAATTCTTTGATTCATCAAAGTTCTCGGTTACACAGTTACGACACATACTTAGATCAAAAGCAGTACTGTGCCCAGGCCTAGAGGTTCAATTTGAAAACCAGGTTGACTCAACAACTGATAATTGGGTCTACAAGGAAGGGCTCAAGGACTACTTATCGATGTCGCTAGATGGGCTTGACAGTATTCCATCATCGCCTTTCGTTATCGATTATAAATCCAATGACCAGCAGTTAAACTGTTCACTGTCATGGACAGAGTTCAATACAAACATTATCGCTGAGAGCTATGTAAACCTTATACCTACTATTGGCGGTGGCACTCATGTTAATGGCTTAAGGTCCGGATTAACTGAAGCATTAAAAGAGTTCTGTGAATTTAGAAGTTTGATACCAAAAAACATTAAGTTAACTCCTGACGATGTATGGCAAAGGATAGCTTATGTACTTTCAATAAAAATATTAGACCCGCAGTTTTCAGGACAAACCAAGGAAAGATTGTCCTCAAGAGAGTGCGCAAGTTTCGTTTCAGGGGTTGTTAAGGATGCTTTCAGTTTGTGGCTAAATCAACATACATCCATCGCTGAAAAGATTGCTGAATTGGCAATTCTTAATGCACAATCTAGACTCAAAAGCAATAAAAAGGTTGTCAGAAAGAAGATTATTACTGGTCCCGCACTTCCTGGAAAATTGTCTGACTGTACGAGTACCGACCTTAACCAGACCGAAGTGTTTTTAGTTGAGGGTGACTCTGCAGGTGGATCAGCTAAACAAGCAAGGGACAAAGATTTCCAAGCAATATTACCACTCAGAGGTAAAATACTTAATACCTGGGAGGTTGATTCTTCAGTTGTACTTGAAAGTAATGAAATTCATGATATAAGTGTAGCGATAGGTCTTGAACCTAACAGTGATGACATGTCCGGACTACGTTACGGGAAAATATGCATACTTGCAGATGCCGACTCGGACGGTGCACATATAGCAACGCTAATTTGTGCATTGTTCGTAAAACATTTTCCTAGACTCGTTAAGAGTGGCCACGTATTCGTTGCAATGCCACCACTTTACAGGATAGACGCAGGCAAACAGGTGCATTATGCTCTAGATGACTCTGAAAGAAACTCAATAATCAATAAAATTGAGAGTGATAATAAAAGATTAAAGGTACAAGTGCAACGCTTTAAAGGGTTAGGAGAAATGAACCCCTCACAGCTTAGAGAGACAACAATGCACCCTGACACTAGGAGGCTTGTTAGATTGACATTTGATAATCCACTACAAGCCACACAGACTATGGATATGCTATTATCTAAAAAGCGGGCACAAGATAGAAAGTCCTGGTTGGAGGAAAAAGGAAACCTAGCAAATATATAGAAAAAATATTGCAAATACATAATATATATTTTTTTCATTTGCCCTTGCATATTGGGAATTTGAATATAAAATAGTAATTTTTATAATCAATTGAGGAAATAACGAATGAGTATCGAAGAAAGAGTAAAGAGTGTTGTGGCTGAACAGCTAGATGTTAGCGGTGATATTGATAATAACGCTTCATTTATTGATGATTTGGGTGCTGATTCTTTAGACACTGTCGAATTAGTAATGTCACTAGAAGAAGAGTTCGATTGTGAAATTTCTGATGACCATGCAGAAAACATTACAACTGTTCAAGAGGCAATCGACTACGTTACTAATAATTTGTAGTTTCCGTTTATTTTTTGTAACACATAGGCGCTTCTCTTTTTAGATTAAGCGCTTTTTTTTAACTTTTTTTTAATTATATTATGAATAAAAGAAGAGTTGTAATTACAGGCTTAGGGACAGTCTCTCCTGTAGGGTTAAACGTTAAAGAGTCTTGGGACAATATACTTAATGGCAGGTCCGGGATAGCTACCCTAACTAACTTAGACACGGAAGGCCAAAATGTAAAGTTTGGAGGGTCTGTAAAAGGTTTCGATGTTTCCAAGTACCTTAAGCCGAAAGATGCAAAAAAAATGGACATCTTTATCCATTATGGTATGGCCGCAGGAACCCAAGCCATAGAGGATAGCGGATTCGAGGTAACCGAAAAGAATGCAGAAAGGATAGGTGTTGCTATTGGAGCAGGAATTGGAGGCTTAAGTAATATTGAAAGCACTGCAGACCTTTTCCGCGACAAAGGCGCAAAGCGTATTTCACCATTTTTTGTCCCGTCCTCAATAATTAATATGATTTCTGGCAACCTGTCCATCAAATACGGCTTAAAGGGGCCAAATTTCGCAATTGTAACTGCTTGCACCACAGGAACACACAATATAGGTGACGCATCTAGATTAATAGAATACGGCGATGCCGATATTATGGTAGCTGGTGGGTCTGAAATGTCAACCACAAATTGCGGTCTTGGTGGTTTTGCTGCTGCAAGAGCTTTATCTACTAGGAATGACGACCCAACTAGCGCTTCAAGGCCATGGGACAAAGACAGAGATGGATTCGTACTCGGGGATGGTGCTGGAGTAATTGTACTTGAAGAGTATGAGCACGCTAAATCTAGAGGTGCTAACATATATGCTGAAGTTTTAGGGTACGGAATGAGTGGCGATGCTTACCATATGACTCTCCCATCAAAAGGTGGTGAAGGAGCCTCAAGGTGTATGAATAATGCCATGAGAAATGCAAACGTTAATCCTGACCAGATAGATTACATCAATGCTCACGGCACATCAACCCCTGCAGGAGACCAAGCTGAAACAGACGCAGCCAAATTATCACTTGGGAATCATGCATACGATATTGTAATGAGCTCTACTAAATCTATGACAGGTCATTTGTTGGGTGCGGCAGGAGGAATTGAAGCTATATTCACCGCCCTATCTATAAGAGATCAGGTGGCACCACCTACAATAAACATTATCAATCAGGACCCTCTTTGTGATTTGGACTATGCTGCAAACGAGGCTAGAGAAATGAAAATTGGTTATGCAATTTCCAACTCCTTTGGTTTTGGCGGCACTAATGGGACAATAGTATTGTCCAAAGTATAAGTATATTCTATTCGCTACCGCCAATGATATTTATGCCATCTGATTGGTTTTCTTCAGTAATTAGGTCTCTAGAAAAGTCGTAAATCTTAACTACTCCACTTTGAACGCTACTTATTAATGCCGCTTTGTTTATAATAAAAGACCAGTTTTGCTCGTCTGATTTAAATTGAATTGCTCCACCAATCAATGCAAGTACAACAATCACTCCTATTATTAGTTTAATCATTTTTTGTATTATTTATATTAATAGGTGGGCATTTTACCTATTTATATTTGGCTATCAATTCCATTTGAAATTAATAGAGACTCAACAGATGGCTCGCTGCCTTTGAATTTTAAATATTGATCCATAAAATCTAAGCTACCACCAATCTGCAAAATATTAGTCAAAAATGATTTAGATGCTTCAGACCCAATACCGCCATCAGAGTCTACAAAATAGTAAGCATCTGCCGCCAACACCTCGGCCCATTTATAGCTAAAATACCCAGCAGCATAGCCTCCACCAAATATATGCCCAAAAGTATTCAAGAATCTATTTTCATCAACCCTATTCATTAACGAAGTTTCATTTTGGACTGAATAAAGAATGTTGTATGTGTCCTCATTTGACATGTGCGTTTTAATGTCCCACAATGAAAATTCGCACTGCCTAAGCATCTGCATAGCTGATTGGAAATTCTTTGACATAACTAACTTATCGTACAAATCTTCTGGTAATTTTTTTCCGGTTTGCCAATGACAAGACATTAAATCAACAACATCTTTTTCGTAACAAAAAAATTCCATATACTGACTAGGCAACTCAACCCCATCCCAAGGCACTCCATTTATGCCTGCAGCGCTTGGGTAAGGGACTTTAGTTAAAATGTGATGTAGTGCATGACCGAATTCATGGAAAATTGTTACTATTTCATCGAACTCAAACAGAGCTGGCTTATTCTTGCCAGGTGAGTTCAGATTGCAAACTACAAAAGCCACAGGAGAGCTATCACTCATTAGGCCTTGGTAATCAGACATCCAGGCACCTCCCCTCTTTTTATCTCTGGCGTACAGGTCTAAATAAATGCGCCCAACCAGACCTTTATTACTGGTAACTTCTAGAGCTCTTACGTCTTGATGATAACTCTCTTCATTAATTTCGGTAATTGTTACGCTATAGAGCCTCTCTATAGTAACAAATAGTCCATTAAGAACATTATTTTCAGCAAAATATGGAGTTAATTCTGATTTATGAAAACCAAAATTTTTCTCTTTTAGTTTTTCGCTGTAGTACATTAAATCCCACGGCTTCAACTTTTTACCTGCGAAAGAATGCAACTCTTCAAGCTCCTCGATAGCCTGCGGCTTTGATCTAGAAACCAGGTCATATAAGAAATCAATCACCTGTTCTGGAGACCTCACCATTTTTGATTCAATTGAGAGCTCTGCATAGTTTTTAAACCCAAGGAGCTCTGACATTTCATGACGCAAAGACAAGATCTCTTTCATTACTTCAAAGTTGTTAAATTTATCAGAAGTTATGCCTACCTCTGATGCCCTTGAAATATATGCCTTATATACCTCTTCCCTTAATGCATCGTCAGATGCGTAGGTCATCAAGTCAATATAAACAGGAACCTGTAAGTTCAATTCATAGTCGTCACCCTTCTTGATTTTTGATAATTGCTCTTCGCCATAACCATCAAGGCCATGTCTGGTGACTATTTTTTTCCATTCATTGGTCGCTTTCAGTGAGTTATTTGAAAATTTACTGCTAAGTAAAGTTAACTCTTCCTTTATCTTTTTTAGTCTTTTAAGTTTATCACCTTCAAGAGCGACTCCAGAAAGCTCGAACCCTTTAATAGCATCCTTAATGATGTGTCTTTGTCTACTGTTCAGATTAGTCTTACTAACCCTTTTGTAGGCCTTGTAAAGTGACTTATTGGAAGCTATTTCGCTATAGTACTTTGATATTATCGGTAAGGTTTTTTCATATTCTGTGTTAAATTTGTCTGTATACATTACAGAATTTATATGTGAATTCACACTCATACAGCGGCCCAATTCATGTTCAACTATATCCAGAGGCTTAACAACACTATCCCAGTCATCGCCATTGACACAAATTTCGACTTGATTAATACCTGATTTGGTTATTTCATCAATAGTATTAACTATATCTTTGGGTGAAAAGTTTGGGGTTAGGTTATTGGGCATTATCTGGTCTGCTAAATATAGATATTAATAAAATAGCTTATTTTACTATTCAAAAAATGAAGAACTACTAACTAATTAGCAAAATACCCATTGATAGCCTTAATTTCTTGGAACTCATGAATCCCATACACTCCATACTCCCTACCATTACCTGACTGTTTGTAGCCCCCAAAAGGGGTGCAATACTCTTGCGCTGCGCCGTTTATATGAACAGTACCTGACTTTAGGGCTCGACTCACTCGACGAGCTTTTTCAATATCCCTTGTTGCGACATATGCACCAAGACCGTACGGCGTATCGTTGGCTATGTCGACGGCTTCATCCTCACTATTAAATGGAATCATCACTAATACTGGGCCAAATATTTCTTCTTGTGCAATTCTCATTTGATTGTTTACATCAATAAACAATGTTGGTTTAACGAAATAACCCTCCTGACGGTTTGATGGTTTTCCAGTACCTCCAGCTGCTAGAGTAGCCCCCTCATCTATACCAACCTGAATAAGAGTTTGTATTTTTTGCCATTGAAGTTCCGAAATAACAGGACCCAAATGGTTGCCCTTTTCGTGTGCACTACCAAGATTTATATTGTTAACAGCCTCTTTGGCATACTTCACCGCATCATCATAGGCAGCCTCCTCTACCAACATTCTTGTGGGTGCATCGCACGACTGTCCAGAATTAAACATACACTCTTCAACACCCTGCTCAACCATTTTCTGCAGATCTGAGTCAGCAAAAATAATGTTGGCAGATTTGCCTCCTAGCTCTTGTGTAACCCTCTTAATTGTGTCTGCCGCTGATTTTACGACCTCTATACCTGCACGAGCTGATCCAGTAAAAGAAACCATGTCTACTAGCGGGTGTGATGTTAAATCTGGCCCTATAACTGGGCCTTCACCATGAATCATGTTGAATACACCATCTGGAAACCTTGCTGAATCCATGCACTCTGCATATATTTGAGCCGACAATGGTGTCAATTCACTTGGCTTTAAGACCACAGTACAGCCCGCAAGAAGAGCGGGAACAACCTTACATACGACCTGATTAACGGGCCAGTTCCAAGGAGTAATTAAAACACACACACCGATCGGTTCACGTATTAATTTTGCGTGAGGACCGCTATCCTCTTCCATAGACATTGATTTAATTTCTTCAATTGTAACCTCTGTATGTCCTATGACTGTTTCTGTTTGTATTTCATGTGACATGTCTATTGGAGCTCCCATCTCAGTACTTATCGCTTGTGCAACATCGTCGTAACGTTTCTTGTATTCATCTAAAAACCTCTCCATTAAACTAACACGGTCTTTTAATGTTGTTTGACTCCAGCCATATAGTGATTTCGATGCAGCTTGTACAGCCAAATCAACATCAACACTGCTCGCCATATAGACCTCGGCAACAGACCTTTCAGTAGACGGATCAATGACCTTAATTGAGTCATGTTTATTCTTGGGCAATGACCAAGCACCGTTAATGTAGAACTGTAAATGTTCCATTTAATCTCCTAATAATTGCTCATATATAAATTGAAAAATACTTACCAACACGATTGACACTCACCTTAATCTAGGAGTATATCACTTCTAGTCTTTTCATTACCCATGTCTGGATAATCAATATTAGTTCTTCCGTATAGGTTTTTTACTCTTTCTGGACTACCAACAACTCCAGGCACCTCAGTGAATGATTGAATCAATAGCATTCTGTCTGTTGTTCCGGTGTTGTGTGTTACCTGATGCAATGAAAAACGACCCAAAAAGAATTGTAAATCACCAGAGGTGAGCTTAAGTCTTTTGACTCTTGTACGGTCCCCATTAAGAACCTTCTTAACTTCTTCAAAGCACTCATTGTATTTAGTTCTTAATCCCGGAACATATTCAAAATGACCACCAGATTTAGCGCCCTTTAATAAGAAAGTAATAGTGAAATCGTTAGTGTCAAAGTGCCAATTAAAGGTCTGTCCAGGCTTGCACAAATTAATTATCATGTTGGACACAGGGTCAGCGTATATATACAACTCATCTTTACCGAGGCAGACAGCAAGAAATTTCCTTAGTGGCTCCCAATGATACAATGTATATGCATATGTATCTTTTCCAAACAAATCAGCCGTAAGAAAACCGTTAGTGCGCTCCATAAATACGTTTTGTGGATGATCTGAAGGCTTATCAGGATTACCTTTCGCTAGATAAATATTGCACAGTTTTGAAGGTGAGTAATATGCATAAGGCTTTCTACTTTCTGCTTCAGTAACTAAAGCATCGAGACCACTGCTATTCAAAAAGTTAGGTAAAACAGCGCAACCTCCATCTTTCAAACCTGCCTTAACTCGATTGATAATTTTTATATACTCTGCACTATCTGGTTTATCAATCGGATATTTTATTAAGTCAACTATATTTTTTATATTCATAATCCTAGTCACATAGGCTTGTAGTCTTGCCTACCACTTATAATTACTTCATGCCCTGGCTCTTCAGGCTCATCATCCACCATCTCAGAAGGAAAACCAATCCCTAAGACCTGTACTTTTGCAGCCTCCTCGTGCCTTTTAATAATGTTTGGTGAGAGCTCTCTTGGCCCGTAACGCTTTTCTCCGTCTTTAAAAATATCGACCACCAAAGGTGCGATCTCTAAATTTAACCCGTTGCGGTTTGCAATGTCATTGAAAATTCCAACATCCTTTGACACTAAATCCATAGTGAAGCTTATATCTCTGCTACCATTAAGTATCACTTGTGATTCAGTTTCATGAACGAAGGAGTTTCCGGAGGATGCTTTTATTGCCTCATATGTCACGTTCATATCTAAACCTGATGCTTTGGCTGTAGTTAATGCTTCTGAGAGAGAAACTAAATTAACAGTAGCTAGGTAGTTGGTAAGAACCTTAAGAGATGATGCAGTACCAAGATCGCCAGTATGTAATATACGTCTACCCATTGAGCTCAGTATTGGAAGAACTAATTCAAAAGTCTCTCTACTACAACCTGCAAAAATTGATATGTTTCCTGTGTCAGCTCTGTGGCATCCTCCTGACACAGGGCAATCAACTGGCATCGCACCTTTTTTTTCAACCAGAGCACCTATGCGTTTAATTTCTGACTCGTCTGTAGTGCTCATCTCAAGCCAAACTTTTCCTTCAGCTAAGCCCTCTATAACTCCGTCTACTGACTCCATAACCTGTGAGCAGGCTTTCGGTGACGGTAGACATGTAATTATCACATCACAACGCTCTGACAA